>Ga0307986_10000562_pt1 | contig 27455 bp, 35 predicted proteins | sample EllFjometageno82_FD_203170 | JGI IMG/M metagenome (GOLD analysis project Ga0307986, IMG submission 203170) | Marine microbial communities from Ellis Fjord, Antarctic Ocean - #82 | ecosystem: Environmental > Aquatic > Marine > Unclassified | place: Southern Ocean | collected 2014-10-09 | reverse complement strand
TCGGATGATTCGTCTGACGAATTGTTTTCATGTAGTCATATAATTAGTTTGATTTCATATAAAAATCACGAAAAACTAATCAATTTGGTATTATGTTGTTTAAACAACAGACGGTATAATATAAACACATAATGCCTTCTAAAAAAAAGACATCTATTTTAATAAAAAATACCAATGAATATCACAAACAATTACAGACGGCGGAAAATGAAGAACGGATACGTGATAAATCCTATATCACCAAACAGAAAGATACGGTTAAGGAAGAAAAGAAGGACTTGAAATTACAAGATATGATCTTGGATATACAGATGGATATACGAGATTACACTGACCATCAGGGATTGTCTCTGTTTGAAAATTCAAATACCCTTGAATCACATATCAATATGGAAAATTACGTGGTTAAACTTATAGAGAACCAGTTTCAAAATCTAAGATATTAATACGACAATAAAAATGATAAATAATATCAATACAATCTTTATAGACAAATATATACACATGGACGATTTTATACTTATTATATGTAATAGGTTCGAGTTGAATCACACGCTCGCAAAACAATTATGGACGGAGTATCATAACTATAGTAAATTGAAGAAGAGCGACCTGGTTAGTTTATGCAACGAGGGTAATTATGAGAACAGAGGACTTAAGAAGGAACTGATTCAATCGTTATTGGATAAAACCCCTCGAGAATCTAGTACCCCAAAGGGATCACCTACCAAAGTGGTAAAGAAGCTTGATGTCGTGGAGAAGATAATAGAGAACAAACCAATCATTGAGATACAAAAAAATAAACATGGTATGTATGAGCATTTAGAAACAAATATGATATTTGATAAAATAACTAAACATGTCATAGGTCGAAATGTAACTGATAATGGTGAGGTTTCCGTGTTACAGGAACAGGATTTCGAAACGTGTAAGCGGTTCGGATTCGATGTATGTATACCTGCTAACCTGAACACCGCCGTTTACCAAGACGAACATACTGAGAAAGATGAACTAAATATAGATAGTTTACTAGAAATTGATGATGAGTCAGAAGATGAGGAAATTATAATGGAGCTTTAATTTTAAAATAATATAAATTATATTATTTTAAAATAAATGGATTATAATTACGTATCTTCGTTAATACCATTCTATCCGGATATAGGAAGTTCGGTATTTCAACAGGAATTTGTGAATAAGAAAGAATTCAATGAGTTAAAATTAAATCAAACAGAACAAACAACTGGTTCTGGTTCGCTATTAAAACATCAACAACTAATGGGTCGTATAATGTCTTCTTATACCCCCTATAATGCCATGTTAATCATGCATGAGATGGGTACTGGTAAAACGTGTACGGCTGTATCCGTTATAGAGCAAGTATTAAACGAAAAAAACGGGATAAGGAGAGCTATATATCTTTCTAAAGGGCCTGGGTTAGGGCAAAATTTCAGAGAAGAATACGTTCGTAAATGTACAAATATTGATGTTGATCTATCAAAAATACCTAATTTAACCACTAATACGTTTAGAACCTTCTTTAAACATAATAACACTAAAACAAATGAACAATTGAAAAAAGAGTTTAGTAATACAGTCCTCGTAATGGATGAAATTCACAATCTACGTGATAAATTGAAAGACGATAAACCAGGTGAGAACATGTTGGCTTATAATTTCTACGACCGATTTTTACATAACATAGATAATTGTAAAATATTATTACTGTCCGGCACACCAATGAAAAACGGAGCGAGCGAGATATTAGGGATCCTTAATTTAATATTAGATACCAAAATAAACAGTGATATATTTACAGGTAATACATTGGTTGATAAACAACAATTTGTCCACCATATTAAGGGTAAGATTTCATACCTGAAGTCTATGATAAACCCATCTATTAAAATCAACTACATGGGTGTGAAACCAACCAATTTTAAGAATTTCAAATTGTCGGTAGACGTTTGTGCCACCGATAGTATTCAATATAACAAATACGACAAGTACTATCAGTTAGAAGACAAGAATAGCTTCAAGACATCAACCAGACAGATAAACCTGTGTTCCTCTAAAACAAAGTCTGAGAGACAAGAAATAAAACAGTTAATAGCGAATCAAACTACGGTGGAAGGTAAATTCATTGTACTAAACAGGTATAGCTCCAAATACACAGCTAGTATAAAAACCATATTGAATGCTTATGAAAATAAGAAATGTGTCTTTGTTTATAATAAATATGTAAACAACAATGGTCTATTGTTTTTTTCAGATTTATTGAAACTGTTTGGGTTTAGACAATCATACGGGAATGAACAAACAAAGAGTAAAAGATTCGTACTGGTTACCGGTAGTATCGAAAAACCATCAAATAAGAGCGGGTCTATTTTCACAAACACTAGACAGATCACCACCAATACTGATCTGATACGTAAATTCAATAATCCCGATAATTACCAAGGTGAATATATAGGTGTTATACTGGGATCGCCGGCCATCGCAGAGGGTTATACGTTCAAAAATATCCAAGTTATAGATATCCATACCCCGTGGTATAATTATTCCGAAACGTCTCAGATTATTTCAAGAGGGATTAGGTTTGGATCTCATGATACGTTACTTACCAAACTTTCTAAAATAGATGTTGATATATATCAACGAGCAACTGTTTTTTCAGGATTAGAAAGCATCGATCTACAAGATTATAAATTAGCAGAAGATAAGGATATTGATATAAAAAAAATAGAACGTATTCTCAAAGAGGAATCGGTGGATTGCGAACTAAATTACGACCGTAATAAACGAGTGGTGGGTGATTACACTAGGGACTGTGATTACGAATTATGTGAATACGAATGTCACCCAGGGGAAAGTATAACGGTTCCACCAGTATCTGGTGATGGTACGGACTATACAACTTACAATATATATTATAACGAAGAAAGTAAAATAAGTATCACGACTCTATTAAAGGATTATTTCAAAGAGGCTTTCGTTATTACGTTCAATGAATTGATAAAATTAACGAATTTAGAAAATAATGATACTCTCCTTCTGATCATCCTTGAAGAAATCATAGATAGTAATAATATATTTATAAATAAGTATGGTATACAATGTGTTTTGAAAGAACAAAATGACCTATACTTTTTATCCAACGACGTAAACAGCACAAGCATAGTTGATTTATATTATACGGTGAATCCAGTGATAGATATCGACAGGGATATAACATTACCATTAATAAATCTGAAAACAACTATAGACGCGATATACGGCTCGGTTAATATAGAAGAACTATTATATAATATATACGGTCTGGACAAATATGATAAAGAATGGATATTAGAAGGTAATTTGATATTATCTGATCCAAACAGCTTGATCAACGACTTCTTTTTCGGGTACTACATGACAGACAGTACCAAGAATATCACATACTCATGGTATCTACAAGACCAGGGTATATACAGGAAAAAGAACGAATCTAATGTATGGTCGGATTGCAACGACAATGATGTAACGTATATCAAGCTGTACTTGTCTGAACTTGAAAATAAAATAAAAATAAGAACAAAAGAATTGAACCTCCCATATTATGGGTTGGTTAGTTTCGACGAACAATATAATTTCAAAAAATTATTTTGTTTAAAAGCACTACCAGATATCAATGAAACAAAGAAAAATAAAATACCTAGGGGTAGTATATGTATGAATGCTTTCCCAGCCCCCGAGCTGAGTAATTTGGCTAAACGGTTACATGAACGAGAAAAAGTAAAAAGCAAACATTTGGAAAAGAAACGTTCATGTGACTTAATAATGGAATATTTGATGGAAAGAAATCTGATAATACGTGACGAAACATGTGGTCACCAAGAATAAGTTTATATAATATCTACTTTAATAGCTTCTATCTTTTCGGAGAAAGCATAGTTATCTTTAAAATGGCCTTTGAAATCGAACGAACAATTATGGTGTTGTGTATGGCTATCACAATATAGACCCCCACATCTACACGTTTTACTTTGGACTAGATAAAATTTAATCTTTGTTTTACATAACTGACATTTATATTTAGCAATATTAGGCTGGTTTATATTTGAACTCATTTATTATTTAAATTATTTAAACTTAAATAATAACAATTATTTACGTATCTTCAAAGACGCAGGGATTCGTTTAGTGATAGATTTCAATTCTTCTTCATCGGAAGAACTATCTGTATCGCTGCCATCTACCCCTATGTAAACCAGATCTTCGTCTATATCTTCATCGTCTATGAAATCTTCAATAGATCCAAACGCTAGTTTATTATGTAACTTTGTTGACCTAGAATCGTCGTCATCCTTATCTGTGAAATCGAAATTTATTAGGTTAAGTTCACCGTTAAATTTCCTATGATATGATTCTGAATTAAGCGCTACTCTACACATCTGTTTTGCAGTTATTTCGCAAACTAGGTTATCAATGTCCATATCAAACACGTGAACATCATCGTAAATTTCAGTACCCTGTGCTAAATCAATGTCTTTGTATAATAATTTTAAATGTTTTTCATTACCATCATACCGCAGGAAGAAATAATAAGTCTCGCAAAGTTCGCAATCGGTCTCTGACAGAATAGCGTATTTTACATCATCGGGTGTCGTCATTTTTTATATATACGCATGTTTATAAATTATAAATATCGGTTAATATTCTTCGACTATATCACCACGTGGTGATATCTGTAAGTTATTGAGATAATTTTCTATGTCAACTACCAGGCTACAAGTGTCAGGCAACTTAGAATCATCACCTGATTCATTCTCACATGCATCGGTACTGTTATCGGTTATTGGAATCTCTGCGATTGGGGGTGGTGGAATCACTACGTCGGGCTCGTCCGTATGCATCTTCTTGTAATGAAACCCCATTTGCTTGCATGTCGTTATGTCCTCATCCGTTAAATTAACAATCTCGTCACCCACTAGTTTACCGAACACGACTCGGTTCTCTGCTGACTTGAAAACCATTTTGGTTCCACTATGCCACAACATATTAATCTTTTTATTCTTCCTAAGTATAACCGATGAATCACATAGATCATCAGATCTAGATGGAGACTTAACGATAGTAGCAGGGGTTGATACAACAACCGAAGAATCATATTTTTGGTGTTTAGAACACATAGAAGAATTTGCTTTCTTGATGACACACCCACAGACAGTTCCTTTCTTATTACCTTTTTGGAACGCGTACGCACATAAACCATTATTACCCGATTCTATCATCTGAACGGGTACCGTAGGTGGTGGTGGTACATCACGACGACCCGTCTCTTCCGTGACCACTGAACCATCTATCGTTATAAGTAACTCCTTCACTGGGATATTATATTTAGCTGAAATAACACGTAGTAAATCGTCTTTGTAATTATTAAATATGGTCTCGAAGGATGACATAAATTCTTCTTGTTTCATCATGATACTTGTTATTTAGTTTCTACAGAAAAACATTTCTAAAAAACGATTTTTTTCCTTTATGATTTCTTTGTATACAACGTTCCATGCATCCACCATATATAACTTCTGTTTTGGTATCCCATACTCTGACTTTAAATCAATATCTAAATGGTCATATATGTCTAGATCAATATAGAACTGGTTCGGTTCGAATGTTATACCATTGATATATATTAAGTTATCATCCTCTAATACGAAACTATCAGATGTGAAATTCTTAAACATAATACCAAGGTGTATTTTAGTCAACAAATCAATACTTTGTTTCATTGTCAAGTCGTATTCCCGACTCATGTTCAATACAAATATCTCTAATGTACAATCTTTTTTTGATTTCTTTTTAATACCGCTCCACGAAACAGGTTTAACATTATCACATTTACCTACCTGTTTACATAATTCGTTTATTGGTTTGACCATGGCTTTATCAACAAGTAGTTTATACACGTCCGCATACAGGTCTACTATATTCTTTTTATTGTTTATATTATATTCAAAATTGGTCTGTGGATCCGAGTGAGATCTATTAATTAATACATTATCAGCAAAGTATAGTTTGGACTGTGACTTTGGAGTAATACCGTATGATAAGTATTCGAATATCTTCACCCAATAAGGATCTTTTGCAACTAAACTACATTGGAGAAAAACAGGAAATATTATATCTTTCTTCTTCATGCACTCCCTTACTTATATGAATATATTGCTTTAGAATGTATTAATGGTATGATTTGTCATCTGCCATAAAATTTAAATTTTCTGATGATATTATAAAAAAGTACAGTAACATGCAATATAACAACAACGACGAAAATGAAATTCATCACGGTAAGAGGGACGAGAGTTTCTCGAATATGATAAGGAGTATTTTAACAAAAAGCGGTATACAGGAAAAATATATGGGTAAACTTCTAGATGATGAAGCGTTGTCTTTATACGACCAAGGGTTTACATCAGGAACTGCTAATCCTGATGTAAATTATGAAATGTACGAGCAATTGGGGGATGTCACGACCAACAAATTTATCGTGTGGTACATGTATAACAGATTCCCTGTTCTGAAGACACCACTGGGTGTAAAGGTCGTTGCTAGATTACGTATTAATTACGGTGATAGACAAACCCTATCCGAAATAGGAGACAAGTTAGGATTTTGGAACTTTATAACGGCCTCGGTAGACGAGAGAAATCATAAGAAGAAAGATTTGCTTGAAGATTGTGTCGAATCTTTCGTGGGTGTTACAGAATTCCTATTGGACACACGGTTTAGGAACGGAGTTGGGTATGCACTTGTTTATGATATTCTAACCAACATATTCAACGATATTCATATTTCGTTGAAATACGAGGATCTATATGATGCCAAAACAAGAGTGAAAGAGCTATTTGATTTTTATTCACGTGATACTGCGTTGGATACCGGTTCGCTTAAGTTCAGAAATGCTACATGGGTGTTTATCGATACAAGGGATGACAAACTAAGTACATCGAGTATGTATTTTGCACCTTCTAAAAACCAAAAAAACCCAATAGACAATAGACCCCGTGCGGATTGGGTGCACTTAGGTACTGGTTCTGCTGCTTTAAAAAAGGATTCTCAACAGGCTGCTGCTCAACAGGCACTCGTCTACTTAACACGTATTGGATATACAAAACCTGTACCCCCTGAATATAAATTGTTTAGTGCTTGATTGTTATTGCGGTGTGTGTAGTTCGATAATCTCATACCTGTCATAGTCGTTTAAATAATTGTTGGTGTAGACGTGATTATATAATTCATAGAAACAACAGTTAAAGTCCTCGCTAGGTCTTTTGTATTGATATAGTATACCATTGTAATTTTCATAATGAGCCGAATGGATAAGTAAGTCAACAGCGCTTTGTTTGTCGTCCACATACCCCATTATTTCAGATAACCCGTAATCATCTGTATTTATATATAGGATCATGTATTGATTCATGTTTATGATTTTAATCGATGTTGTTAATTAAAATCAATTTTGTAAGGAGATATAGTATAATAAAAAAACACCTATCATGACATCAGCCGAGTTTGTATTTCCTTTATATTCCACCTTGTTAAACCAACCAAATCTTAAAAAGAAGCTTAAAGTTAAAGAGAAAAAACAGTTATGTGAATATATAGAGAATTCAACTGATGCGTCATTCAAAGACAGTATTTATGTTATCATATATAAGCATCTTGCACTATCTAAATCTGATAATGAATCAGAGTTCTATAACTGTGATATAACAATTATGGATGACCAACCTAATAAGTCCACCCTCAAATGGGACACAACCAACCTACCTGATGATTTGCTATCATTGTTATATAAACTGTATGAAATGAAACTTAACATAACTGATTAATTGATATTTAATTATATATACGTAATATATAATTAAAATGCTTACTGTAACAGGATTATTAGATATAGCAGATAAACAGAGTTCATTTTCGTACCCGTTGGCAGACTTTCTAATACAAGACCCTGTTATATCATCCATTCGTGCGTATAATAGTGAATACCTAGCTACTATCGAGAAGGAGTCTGATATTATTGAACGGTTTGTAGATAACATAGATGCAGTATGGTCTGCTAACCGCCACCAACAGAAGGGGGTTCACCCAATTCTAACGGGTTGGTTGAACTGGAAAAAACAAACTCGTCTGATAGATTCCACGGGCGCATTTGGTTGGCGAACTCAATTAGACAAGATCCAGTCTATTCAAGATATTTTAGGCGATAGTTTTATAAGCGTCGACGTGAACAATTGTGTATGCTATCTACATGAAGATGAAATTAACGATCCAAGTGTCATTATAACAAAAATCATGAACGAGAACGTTCATTAAGTATCGGTCAAATAATATATGAAATATAACATATATTATTAATTGTAATTAGGATGAACATCTATCCGTGTAAGCATCTGTCATACACATATACGATGTATTGTATTCCGCTTTATAAACACATTCTTTATCCGCAGGATCGCACTGGTTTTTTCCAAGTGGTTCCTTTTCCTCACCTTCGGGTTTGTTCTTTTTGATACTGTTAATATAATGAACGGACACGTCTCTGCAATATTCCAGTATTTCTTTTACATCTGGTGGACCACCATATGACATGTATGGTTCACCCTTTGCATACATTACGATATAAGGAACCCTCTCCAGAACGGTTGTTGTGTCAAGCGACATCTTAATTATATCTTTGTTGTTGTCTATATTCATAAGTCTAACCGTGACATTTGATGCCATATCATTACATTGTTTCATCGCATTGACATATTCAAGGCAGTGCGGGCATTGTGTTGAATAGAACAACACGAGATCGAATCCGGATGCATCCGTTAGTGTAAGTAAACGTTCACTACTGTTGGCGGTACCACTACCGTTCTTAACATTGAAATCTTCACATGTACTGAATTTCATTTATTTATTATATAAAAAATATTAATTATTTAAATAATAATTTTCCTGTTTATGTTTTCTATCATAAATCTCATATTTTGATCGATCGCCTCTAACATCACTGATATATTAAAACAGAAATTATCTATGTTAATCAACAAGTTGTTATATTTTGAATCAAGGCTTATCAGATTTCTAAAAATTTCTTTCTTGTTCCCGTTTATATCAGTTAATTTACGATTCATCTCGTTCGTATGCTTGGTGATTTCAATATCTCGCGCGGTAGGTCTCAAGTTCCTGTTTATTATTCTATCGACTGCTTCAGTCTTTTTATCCATAATCTTTGTTTCTTTTAGTTTTATACTGTCATATAGTTCTTTAACAGTTGATATTCGGTCCTCATACTCAGACAGCTTGTTTAGATATAACCCTTTTATCTTCTCGCTATATGTGTTATCTTTCAACTTAACCAATGAAGTGTTTATGTGCACTGTAAAGTTGGTTTTTATAGTTCTATGTAACTGATCGGTAATTGTTCCCACCACGTAATTGATATTCTTTATATTTTTATAAAGCAAGCTCAACTCTATTAAACAAAATAATTTAGAGTATTTAGTTGAATTCACGGATTCGAAGGAGTAGCAGTATATTTCATTGTTATGATCTGTATTATATAAAATAGTATCTGTATGAATACATAATTTATACTTGTTGCCCTTGACACACTTGCTTAGACGACTAAGTTGTCTATATACTCCCTTATCATATGTTTGATTATTAAGTTTCAATACATCTGAATAATATTCTTCAATGTTCTTTTCTGGGTCTGAATTCATTTTAAACGTATCTATTAATGTTTCATTGTAAGACACGTTGTTATATCGGGTTTGAATCTCTTCCTCTACGTATTTATCTATTATATCACCTTGGTCATCTATATTTATTTTCCGTATATTCACAGTGTTGTACACCGCAGTATGCTCTTTCATTTCTATTTTAATATAACTGGGTATACAAAGTATGAATATATTACTAGTATCCGCTATTATTAATTCAAGAAATCTACATTGTTTTTTATATAAAAAGATTTTGTTGATTACGATCCCATGTTTGAATAAGATCGCTTCTAGTTTTAATATGGATGCTGGCATTTTATTTATAATATTATTGGCTTAAAACCATATTAATTGTTAACTAAAAATGCTTCTATCAACATTAGCGTCTGAAAAATTAACGGTGGAAAATCAAGAAGCCGTGTCACCAAAGTTAACACACCAGTTACAAACATTGTTTTCAAATAGTGCAGTAAAAGAAGAACATTTCGTTGTTAAACCAACCGATGATGAAGTAAAAGATGAATCGTTAGAAGATAAAGACAAACCTGTTGTGAAAACCAAGCCATCCCTAGCAGTTATTCTATTGGTGTATATTATATGTACTACTGGTTTATTTAATAACAAACTAAACACCATTTTACCATCGTCATTCTCGGACAGTGTTATATTCATTACCAAAATATTTCTGGCCGCTCTTATGTTTGGGTTGATATATAATTATTTACTATAAGTCATATAAAAGAATAATTGTTTAGGAAAAATGACTACTATCCAATCTGAATATATATTACATGCCAAAACAATAGAAGCATATAGGATTAAAATATTGTTAGAAATATTGTGTAACACTGTCAAACAGTGTTACTTCAATATAGATGCATCTGGCATCAAGATGGTTATGTTCGATCAGTTTAGAAATGTATTGGTTTCATTTGAACTACAATGTGACGGGTTCAACTTATACAAATTTAATTACCCAGAGGACTCGCTTAATATTACATTTACAACTAGTCATTTGTATAAAATGCTTAAATCTAGTAAGAAAAAGGATGTGCTAGAATTATGTATTTTTACCAATAAACCAGATCAACTGACCATCAAAACATCACCCAAGGATTTATCTAGGATAACAGAATCTACAATACACACTCATCTATCACAGAACATACAGATTGAAACACCGTATGTTGATCTCAGCAACTCTATACTTATACAATCACCCGAGTTCAATAAAATGATAAAAGATATATATTTAATAGGAAGCGATGTGATTAAGATATCATCTACCGATGAATGTATCAAATTTGAAGCGGACGCTGACGGGATCATGAATAGGAATGTTATATTCGGAACACCCCCTGTCAATGACGCATATAGATATTCAGCTGATTTTTCTCATGATAGGTTGACCAAGATTTCAAAGATTGCATCACTAGGCGAGGTTATACATTTCTACACCTCTGATAGTGCATCCCCTGTCAAAATTAAAACCAGAATCGGGGATATAGGTATATTAGAATTATATATAAAATCTAATCATATCATAGATGAAGAGAACAAATAATAAATCTTATTTAAAACACTTATGGAAAGAATCTAAACATGACATCTAATAATAACGAAGTTGTCTTGAACATTAAACAGTTAGATCCTGATATTATACCACCTATCACAAGCAAGTTTGAAGATAAAACTTACAACGGGGGGTCCAAAATAGTAGTGGTTGGTAAACCTGGTACCGGTAAGACGACACTCATTAAATCATTGTTGTATCATAAGAAACATATTTTTCCAGTTGGTATGGCTATGAGTGGATCAGAAGATAGCAATCACGCTTGGAAAGAAATTTTCCCCAGCTCGTTCGTGTTTAATTCATATGACGAACATAAGATAAAGGACTTTATAAAAAGACAAAAAGTCGCCTCCATGCATTTGGAAAATCCATGGGCCGTTATGATATTGGATGACTGCACGGACGACCCTACGATTTTTAATAAACCATTGCAGCATTCTTTATACAAGAAAGGACGGCACTGGAATATGATGTATATATTATCACTCCAGTATGCAATGGATGTTAAACCCGTAATTAGAACTAATGTAGATGGTATTTTCATATTGAGAGAGCCATTGTTAAAGAATAGACGATCGTTATATGAAAATTACGCCTCTATTATACCCGATTTCAGCACTTTTTGCGAACTAATGGACACATTAACAGAAGACTTCTGTGCGTTGTATATCCACGGGAGTACAACCACTAATAAATGGGAGGACTGTGTTTTCTATTGGAAACCTAAACCCGTACCAGACGGGTGGCGGTTGGGATCACCAGAATACTGGGCTTTCCACAACAATCGTTATAACCCTGACTACGTAGACCCTATAACCGACGAATAAACAACCTAATCCTTATAAAATAATAATTACTATTATTATTTTACTTACATGTTAACGCGAAAGAATCCTTTCAACTTCCTTGATGTTCTTTACGATAGTTAGTTCAGATAATTTAGAAAGCAACGCGAATTCCTCTATTTTTATGTTAATATTATTTTCTCTAATCCAATAAAAAATGATGGCTGCTGCTACCGATTGGGGTCGTGCTCTATTTAGTTTAGAAGAACGGTTATGTATCCTGTCATGCAATTCTATAACTTCTTTGACATGTAATTTGTCATTTGTAAAATGAATCATCAGATCTCTAATGATATGCTCGAATGTAATATGTAGATCATGGACGACTGAATTAGAAGATATATTAATATTAAATATTTTTAATCCTTTCAGTCCCTCTTTGCGCGTAATACCGAATAAATGAACAAGGCTTTCAGGTGTTTTGTGTTGATCTACTATTTTGTAAGCATTGTATATACATGCGAACACTATAGATTTCCTAGAACCACCCCTATAAATTTTTCCGTTTGTGCATTCTACATACAACTCGTTCGCTTTGTTTATGACCTGTTCGCTGAAATTCATACCCTTAACGTCCTTGATAATACTCTTATCGTCGATTTTTCTAGCATGTGCACGATTAGGGTCGGACATTTTATTTCCATAGTATCTCCATTCCTTGTCGTGGGTTATAATGCGATCTATTTCTTGACCGCATTCCAGGCAAATATTCAATCCGTTTTCAATAATACAATCGGTGTGCTTACAAGTATTACTGTTAGTATTAGTAATATCGTCAGTCGAAATATAAGGGTGATCTAAACTATAATGTTTATCTAGAACGGTTTCGTATAATTTAAAATCCATATGTTTACTTTAAATACAAAAATCTGTTATTAATATCGATTATTATGTTTTATCCTTTTTTTTATTAATTCTTATTTTTTTAGAATATACCTCTTCTCCTTTACCCATTTCCTGTATCTGTTTGTATACATTATCGCTATTATGAACACCGTTATTCTTTAGTAATCTTATAATCTCGTCATCCTTATCCTTCTTCTTCTTATGTTGATGTGTTTTTGAATTATATATAGAAACATGTGTATTATTGTAAGTACATACTTCCTTTTTATTTACATCCATATACTTTGCTATCTCTTCCTCCAATTCAACACATCTACTTCGCAATGCCTTATTCGTGTCATTATTCCGCTTGATCTCTTTTTTAATACTTGTTAGTTCCGAAAGGTAATGTTTCATAGTAAAATCATTATTCATTTTATTAAAGAATCGGATCTTTTAAGTTTAATATTATAAATCCCATTTCTGTTTCTCTGTCTTGGTTAATATATCCCATCCATTCTTCAATATCTCGGTTAAAGATTCTTCTGTTATTTGTTCATTACCAACCCGTAATACATGTCTATTGTACAATGAGTATTTATGAAAAGGTGTACTGACCTGATATTTATTTTCTCTAGCACATTGTTCCACCAACTCGTTATATAGTACATCATCCAACTTGGTAATCTTCCATCGATCTGAAATCAAGGAGAGAACTTCTTTATTCGTCATTACATCACCTGGTCGTGATTCCGTTATACGAACACGTTCGTCCCTCATGAAAATATTATAAGGAGTTAATTTTCGTTTCTTTGTTCGACTGGCATACGACTGTATCAGGTGTAATTTACTATGTTCATCTAGTTCGAAGCCTTGAATGAAATCTTTAAATTCGTCTAAATCCATATTTTTGTATTTATAATTAAATAGAATTCTATAAATCTTTATTTTTTTATAATGCATTGGATACTCTTATTCACAGTAAGCACTCGGATGATTCCACATAAAGGTATAACAGCTGAATTTATAGCAGTGCTATCAACATATAAATTAAAGAATACCCCTATCAGAAGACCAATACTAGATGATAATGTATTTAACACCGTTAATTTACTATATATTTCACCCATGTTTTCAGCAGTGGAACTTTTTCGTATACACAATGCATTCAACGTACCGTACCCAGTGAATGATATATTGAGACATATATTAGAAAGCCCGGTTAACGGTAGAAACAAAGAAGGATCACATAGAGGTGTAATAGCGACGAGTATGAATGACGATTGTTGTAATATATTAGAAGAGTGTAGAAACTTTATAGGTTTTGCGTCTATTTTATTACCCATTCTAGTTATATAAATTAGACTCCCTAATTGGCCTATAATATCTTTACCTACGTAATTCAACGTTGTTAATGACTGAGCGCTGTCGTCCAGCGTCAGGACAGACAGCATATTATGGGTGGACAACACACTCTGGATAGAAACGAAAATATTTGAAACGAGAGACCATCCAGCGAATCTTAAATAATCATCGTGGTATCTTCCGTTTGACGGTTTTAAAAACTTAGTTATAATGTTCATCATATATATATATTTAACATCATCATATTTTAAATTGAATTTTATTAGCGCTTAAAGATAGGAAAATATAAAATATAATTAATAATGAACCATTTATCGGCACTATCATCTGATTACGATAAGTTTTCGAAATTGTTAGAAAAAAACAAGGATAAAGATATATTTACGTGGTTAGAGTATGAAAAATTAGTGAGTAAACCAGGAAAGCAAGGAGTAGTAGGTATATTAAGAGTAAAGGGTGACGAAACATGCAAATGTATATTTAAAATATCCCAACACGTGGATTACTTAACCGTTCATGAATCTACCATTATGAACGGCTTAAATAGCCTAATGGCATATTGTCCTCATTTCTGCAAATCATACGGGTTGGTTAAAACAACAAGGAACCCGAAGATAGGAAGTTTAACAACCAACCCTTTTGAAAAATCAGATGATGTTAAATATGCTATAACAGAGGAGGTATTATTATGTGAATATATAGACACGAAATATAAAATGTCAACTTACATACAATCAAAAAAGATACCGGATGATGTTATCATATCAACCGTGAAACAACTTATCTTATCGCTTGCAATTGCTCAGAAACAACAACAGTTCTGTCATTACGACTTGCATTCGTATAACATTATGATGAAAAAATGCAACAAGGATCTGGTTTTACTTTATATACTAGATGATGATAATCAGTTATGCGTACCTACCAACGGTCATTACCCAGTGATTATAGATTATGGATTTTCATATAGTAACGAGCTTGAAGACGGGCCTCTATGGCCCAGTATGGGTCACACTGATTGCGGGTTCACATCCGATAGATTTGACTGGGTAAGGGATGTTGAACTGTTAATGGTTACATTGTCATCTGAATTAAAGAATTACAGGAGTGGTTCTAAAACGAGTAAACTATTTAGACGTGTCACCAAGAATATTTTCAACAAGCTGTCAATAGACTGGGAATCTGGTTGGGACGAAAATGAAGATATGGATGTGTGTGCTTGTATCATCGACGAAATAAGTGATATCTCTAGAAAGAATCATAATAGTATATTCAACAACTACATTAATTTTTGCGTAGATATGATACAGACATTAATTATACTTCCAGTGGAAACACAAGACAGTACTGCCATACGAAAAGCATATAAAGCGTTTTTAAAAGAATGGAATAAGATTGAAAGCCAGATATCTATCGAATACTACAACCTATACGTTTTGAAATGCGTCGTAAATGCCGCTCGCCTAGTTAGAGCAGAATACATGGGTGCAGATACACAGGAAAGAGCGATCCAGACATTCACTACAAACATCCATAAGAATATATCTGAGATATCCAAGTACTGCAACTTAAAAGGGGTAAATTATGATACCATGTTATGCTCGCTATACGTGCTTAGTAATGGTTTCGAAGGAATCATGTTTGATAAATTACAATGTATTAGCAAACGTAAAAAGAAATGTTACTCTCAATTACCTCTTAAAAGTACCGAACAGATATATGCAGCAATCGAATCAAACATACCGTGTAAATATGTGTATAATAAAAAGTCAACTATAATGGTTATAGATTCGACAAAAAAAAAATCGGAACTCCTTCAGTTAACGGATGATCAAATAGTTGAGTTGAACAAGATTCATAATTTCTGTAAGGGTACTTTTTTGAATGATATTTATATTAATAATCCCCTTCCTCCTCCTCCTGAGTAGATGATGAATGTATATCAGTTATATAATCCTCTATCTGCGAAAAAAGTAAGTCGCATGTATCTATAATATTTTGAAGTATATCCTTGTCGCATTTATCCTTGTATAGCTCGTGAAAGTTATGTCTATATACATGTTGGTCGGTTGAGCATTTTATTATATTCCCTAGAATTTTAGGTATAAGATCAAAGTATAACGTATTCACTTTTATATCACAGTCCTCGAAACATTCTCTCGATATTTTATCAACCGTTGTGTTTAAAAGAAGTTCCTGTATAACAGGTGGGGAACTGATAATTTGACTAACCAAATTTGATTCGCATAAGTCTTGTAATTTATTTAACATTGTCACACTTAGTTAAATAAATTTATATTATAATTAACGATTTTATTATACTCACTTAACAGACTTATTCATCCGTTTTATAGCCGTCAGAACATCATTCTTACCCCCCTTAGGTGGACAACATTTATTCCAACCAACCCCCTTTTGTTTCAAACCTAATTGTGTCGCTGTCTCCTTTAATTCCGGAAGGGTCATCTTATCTAATTTAGCATCCGTTAACCGAGATTCTAAACGGTTGTCACTCCCTTGTTGTAATGCGAGATTGGCCGCAAACACGGTATTGTATTCATCGTCATCGCTTTGTTCACTCGCATCATCCGTTAAGTTTACCTTCCCGAAAATATCAGCCAGGTCATCGTCGTCATCGCTTTGTTCGGGTGCCTGTTCGGGTGTATCATCCGTTAAGTTTACCTTCCCGAAAATATCAGCTAGGTCATCATCATCATCATCGCTTTGTTCGGGTGCCTGTTCGGGTGTATCATCCGTTAAGTTTACCTTCCCGAAAATATCAGCTAGGTCATCGTCGTCATCGCTTTGTTCGGGTGCATCGCTGTCAACATGGGTCGTATTGTCAGACCCTTGAATAGAATTCAACATATCTTCTATATCATCGTGGGGTTGGTCATTCTGTTCGGCAACCACCGGTTGATTAGTGGTGCGTTGATATTCTGAAATTAATTTTAGTATAGTCTCTTTATTGTACGAATAATCAAAAATTGTTTCGTTAATAGACATGTTATCCAGACTACTTTTAATGTCTTCGAAATTGATATTGGTAAGAGTATAATCATCTGATGTTGGGGATAAAGACCCTCTACTGAATTGGTCATTTACAATCATGTCTAAGTGTGTATTAACTAATTCAGGGCTCAACGCATAATTCTCGTAATTACTATTATAGTTTCCCATTTTATTATAAACATAATAAAATAAAATTATAGATCAATTTTTTCGTTTCGTTGGTTTTTTATCGTGCTTTTTCTTCTTGTCAGTCGTTTGAGTTATGTTAAATAACTCGTCATATTTAACACATTTACATCTTGACATCTTTATATCAGACATACGCTCGGATACATTCTGTACATGTAAATAATTGGACAGATTATCTCGATGCGCATCTCCTAAAACGCATACGTACTCGTTTACGCTTGTCGTCGTCTTGAAAATTATCGTGAGTATATTAAAATCCATGACGGCAGCCCATACGAGTCTAAATTCATGTATTAAGTAATTTACATATTTGTCATTTGTCATGAAATCATCAGGGATAGATCCCAGTAACGAATGTACCCGTATCTTTTGTTGTTTTAATGCTTCTAAATATCTACTCAGGATACCGAAACTTTCATTCGTGTATAATTGTCTATTCACAGAATGATAAATAGAGTCTGTATTCAGAGGGTTGATATACTTATCCATCAGAAAGTTTTGAACAGAACTTTTATTTGATTTAATCAATATTGAATGTAATCGATCATCGTCGTATAATAGACTCTGATCATTTCTATCTTTTAATAATCCACTTCTATTGTCTATGCCTATAATTCTAGTGTCATCGAACCCTCGTTTACACATATCTGTTACACATGCGGATCCTATACCAGCCGGTCCTTCCTTTCCGAACTCAAGAAGGATCATTGCTTTGTTATTATTGGTTAGTCTATCACTGGTATATCTTGAATTACTTATGATAGATTCTGTGTCAGAACAACAATCATACATCTGATTATGGTATTCCCCTATGATCGTTACAAGCTTAATATTCTCATCTACCAGGATTTTGAATTGGGTTATACCTACTACTTCATTCATAAGCCCCTTTTCAGTTTCACGTGTGATGTTATCCATTTATTATAAACGAAAGTATTAAATTTATATATTGTTCAAAACGTATCGTATAAGTAGATCGAATGATTATTGTAAAGACTGGATAAATTTGTAGAAAAATTCTTGTTATACCCACAATGACTATATATAAAAGGTATCCGTTCTTGTATGAAATTAGGAGTAACAGATGTAGGTGTTTGAGGTATAATATCCTCCGTATTGACGACTCTAACTAAATTCTTGGTACCGTCACAAAAAGAACCATTCCCTATTCGAGGGGATCCAAACGAATAACAACATGTAGTATACCCATTATAATTATACTCTTTACTCAATATGGTGGCGATTGCCCCACCCATACTATGACCTACAAAATATAATTCTAACCCTTTCTTTGTGTATTGTTTTATTACATTATGTAGGCGTTCTATAATATCAGAATAAATCATTAAAAACCCTTTATGTACTTTTATAGCATGATTGTCCTTCATAAACGATGGGTATGCAATGGATGTATCTTGATTATAGTAATACTGATTTACATGAAGATTCTGTAACCATTGATATATCCCCACGGTTCCTGTGCATATGATAAATAACTTGGTCTTGGTCTGGTCCTCCCATATACCGCAGAAATCATACGATTGTTGTTTATGCTGTCTGATGTTTATTATTTTTTTCAATGTAAGATTTAGTCTTTTAATAGAGTCGTTTTTTATATCATCTGCGTACAAGGACTTTAACATGAATGTACCAAATCTGGATGTTTGTTGATCGAAATCTTCATCGTTTAAATTAAATTTTGGTAGGGGGTCCTGATAGACGGGTTTTGTAACAAGACAATCATCACGGTCCCCACCAGGGTATTTTTCAGTGCAATATATATTGTTTTCAAAGGCGTATTTAAACGATAACGCGTTAGAATATATCGTCGTGAAAGCAAGTACCCCTATTAAGCTAAAAACTATAACAATTGAATAAAATAGAATGAAAGCTAATTTTATCATCTTTATTTAATATATCATTCTTTAAAAACAAATATTAAATTTTATTGTATTGTAATAAAAATGGTACGTGGTGATATTGATCCATACACAGGTGCAGCAGACTTGGGTAAAATTTATATCCTGATTATTGCTGTTATAGGAACGATAGGTTCGATCACGATGTTAATATATGGTATTCGTATAATAAACAAAAGTTCAACATTAATAACGGAGAAAGTAAAAGCTGATAAAAATAGTAAATGCCCTGTTATAAACGGTAATACATCTTGTGTTACAACTGTGACCCCCTTAGGTTCGGACCAGGTAGATGTGTACACTGGGTTTGACATATTCCAGAAAAATGACGACTTGGATGTTTGGTATTACAAGACCGATTCATCTAACCTATTCTATGTAAAACCCACTAAAAAGGTAGGTTGGTTCATGATAGGAATATCGGTTTTTATTATAGTGTTTGGCTGGTTATGGGTTTATATAACCAAAAGTTCTAAATTCGCAGCCGCTGCAACCGGTGCGTATGGTATTATAACTTTAGCAGCAGGGTAATAAATAAATTGTTATATTATATTGAATATAATATAACTCGTATATAAATGTGATAATTATCTTCCTACTGGGTCGATTACCTTTACTATAGCCCTTGCTTTTGCTATGTCGCCTCCCACAGCATCCATTAACTCGTCAGCGGTTAAATCCGCACTGTACCTAGGTGTTTCACCTCCTCCAAAAATAAGTCCAGCCGCCTCACGATTCAAGACTAAATCATATGAATTAGAAGGTCTCATGTAATTGTCGGAAGCAGGAGGACATAAGATCCTAGGATCACCTCTCAACATATCCCCGTTTCTAAACGTATCTTTCACGACACCTGTTGTCCATTGCGGGGGTGGAGTAACCCATTGCGGGTCGCATGTCTTACCTAATTTAGATCCGGTATTGGAACATGTATCAGAGAGAACCCCTCCTAAAAGGGTTCCGAATTTACATTGTTCTGGTCCAGTACACGCAGAACTAAATTTAGGTTTCGGTTGTTGATAATCAGAATCTCCATCTCTGGGGGCGCCATCACAAGATGATGCATTATCCCCATTAACTAATATTTTCGCATTATGTCTCAAATGTTTTTGTTGTGTATACGCGTCCATTTTTATATCAATATAAGAAAAATAAAAATCGTTTTTTTTTATTAATAGATTCTGTTATATATCAAATAAATGAAACACGATTATTATAAATTAGCGGTTGACAGTAAACCATTAAGTGAACCTGCATGGTTGGATAATATTAACCATATAACACGGTATTTATCTGGATATGTAGAGATCAGTTATGTTCATATTGAGGAAGGCGGATACGTAATCAAATTACCATTGGATACCCGAAGAGGGCCAGTAAAAGAGATGTTTGATGCAATCAAGGTTCCGTATGAATTCATTGAACTGGATATAATACATTTATATTTCAGCATTATGAATTTTATTGATTTATTCAATATGTTATATGTATCACCAACTGATTGTAAGAATGATGCATTGGTAGCCTCTGTACGAAATAGTGTATCTATCCTGAATTGTATTCCGTTTGGATTTGAAAATCCGTTAAGTATTGAGTGGAAGAAAACCGATCCGAATGCGTTTGCACCTGAAAAAAGCAGATACACCGATTCTGGGTATGATATTAGAATTATAAAGCTTATGAAACAGGTAGGTAACGTATATTATTACGATACGGGTATAACGGTCAAGGCACCAGACGGGTTTTATTTTGATTTGGTTGGACGTAGTTCTATATCAAAAACTGGTTGGATGATGGCTAATAATATAGGTATTATCGATTCAAGCTATCGAGGTAACGTAATTATAGCTCTTGTTAAAGTAGACCCGTCCGTTTCGGAATTAATTTTACCGAGTAAAATTGCTCAGTTGATACCAAGAAAACTTTATTTGATGGATATCGTGGAAGTCGATGAATTGGATAACACACATAGACAGGAAGGGGGGTTTGGTAGTACCGGGTAATTATATTTAATGAAAATAAGAATCGTAATTATAAAAATATAATTACATATTATAAATGATACACAACACCGCTACAAACATAGGTATAGCCGTATCTGTAATGGTCACGATATTGATCCTATTCTTAGTGTTTAAAAAATCAGGAAAAAGTAGTAACTCGAATATTAAGAAGATGAATACCAACGTAAAATTACTTACCCCTGAAGAAAGATCGTTCTATACAAAGATGACAAGTATTACATCATGCGCTGGATGGGATCAGGGCGCGTCTGATCCCGGATTTACCGAGGAAGTATGTGTTCAAACAAAAACGTGTTTGTTCTGGGGGATGAAATATAATAGGTCTACTGATCCGACCGTATCAGACGAAGAGTTGGTAGTCGACTGTACAAACAAAAAAGCAGTATTTGATTATGCTTTTAATGTATGCAAGCAAGATTACGGAAATTCTGCATTTATCAGATTAACGCTAACCGGTTTAAAGGAGGCAGTTCAATGTCCTCCTCATTAGGTTTAAATGGTTTTATAACAAAATTGGAAATGGATGATCAGTTTGAATATTGCAAGGATAAGAATATCTAAACGGTTATAATTTTTTAAAAAATTATAACACAATACACGACGGTAGTCGACTAGGTTTTCTTTATTAATACCTTTTCTAAAATATCTGATATATTGGATATAGGAATAATTGTTATATGTTCAGGTGAATCATTGGTTTTATCGAACAGATGAGGGTATTTTTTGATAATTTTATCAGCATCACGTTGATTTTCTAGGGGGTATAAGACCGTCTTTATACCTGCTGTCAATGCACCGAATACCTTCTCTTCCAATCCACCAATGGCGGTAATATCACCCTTCAGGTTAATCTCACCAGTCATTGCATATGTTTGGTCGACTTCGGAATTCGTAAGCAGGCTCAATAAACATGTTGTAATGGCACCTCCAGCACTAGGTCCATCTTTTGGGGTGGACCCATCAGGGCAATGAATATGTATACCAGTGGGTCCATGTTTCTTCCAGCCTACCATTAATTCTTCTTTTCGAGCAGTAGGTAATAACTCCCACGCCACTGTTTTTGCGACTAACATGGATTCCTTCATCACGTCACCTTGCATACCAGTTAGTTGTAAATCGAATTTATTAGACGATGGGATGATATGTGCTTGTATAGGTATTAACCCACCTACACCGTAATTATTTGCCCATAAACCGTTCACAAGACCTACTTGATTTATTTCAGAAGGCATGGTGTGTTGTATATATTGTTTGTCTTTGAATAAATCATTTTTAACCATTTTCTTGGTGACTATCTTTATATCACAGGGGTGTATACCATCGATATTAGTATTTGTCATTTTTCGTAAATTGATCTCCATTATAATATCGGTCAATAATTCTTTTAAATGCCTGACCCCTCCTTCGAACGTGTATTGGTTTATTATATCTTTCAATAAATTTGATTCAAATCCAACATCACTATCTGGATAACCTAACCCTTTGTTTATACATGGTATGAGATGTCGCTTAGCTATGGTTAATTTATCTTCCGCTTTGTAACCTTCTACCTTGATTATCTTCATTCGGTCTAGTAATATAGGTGAAATATTACGACTATCATTAAAGCTAAATATCATCAAAGCATTGCTTAGATCTATGTTAATCCCTGTTAAATATTTGTCAGTGAAAGACGCATTTTGTGTAGCGTCAGTTATATGAAGTAAAATATTATTGATTTCTTGTCCTTTAGCAGTTTGACTTATTTTATCTAATTCGTCAAAAATAAGCACTGGGTTCATACATTTACTTTCTATCAAAGACGTTACTATCTTCCCGGGTGTTGAACCTTCGTAGGTGTAACCATGCCCAACGAAATCGTCACCGTTGGAGGCACCCCCCATATTAATCTTCACACACGGTCGCCCTAACGCCTTTGCGATTTCTCCCGCTATCTGTGTTTTACCCACCCCAGGAGGACCTTCCATAGCAAAACAATTTCCGCCTTTTGATGTACCATTGGATATCATGGACGAAATCAACCGAAGGGTTTGATTTTTAGTTTCCTCGTGCCCATATATTACATCGTCCATATCTGCTTTGACCTTATCCAGGTACTTCATTATTTTGGTTGGTTCTGATAGTTTAATCTTTTTAGATTTTCGTCTATGGTGTATAGCATTGTACTCAAGCGTAGCATCTATTAAAGCTTTAGGTTGATCTGCTAATTTACCAAGAGGTAAACTTTGTATAGTTTGGATTAGATTATGTCGCTTATTGTATTCGCTAGAACTCGAACTCATAGTCTGGAAACTTACTACTTGATCAAAAATATAATTCTTTGTCACGGTGTCTATATTGGCCTCTGAAATATGTAACAAATAAGGAATATCCTTGGAATTTAAATCTTTATGTTTAGATTTCATGTCGTTGATCAAACCTAAATAATATTCCTGTGTATCCTTGTTCAAAGATTTAAAAAATGTCAATGTGGACTCTCGTTTATCATTTTTGTTATTTGTTATCGATGAAAGAATTTTCTTAAAGCGGGACATTGGGTCGTCATCAGACAGTAATACATCGTCACTTGTATCCTCGGATAACGATTCATTCCCGAAGAGAGTAAACAAGACCGATGCTAAATCTATCGGTCTTGATACGCGTGTATCGTCTAGTTCATCATCTCCATCATCTCCATCATCTTCCGACATAAGCTCGTCGTTCACTCGCTTATTCTCAATGGATGACAGAAGCATATTATAAACTTTTTCGAATCTAATTTTTTTATTTTCCTGTGTTAATATACCAACTATTTTATGGGCTTCTTCAAGGATCCATATATCAACTCTGTCATCGCGCTCGTAGATATGTAAAAAATCAACCGTGTCAATACCAGGGTAATCTATCTTTAAATTTTTAAAATATTCAATCGGTGTATATGTATCCGTATCATTGTCGTCTATCGAATTGATTCGTTTTCTTTTCCATGATGGTTTACGTTCAGTATATATAATATCGGTTTGATTAATTTCAATATCAGAAGACGGATCATAATCAGATTCAGATCCTGGTTCATTATGCATATTTTATATTAGAACATAATATCTTTATATAGTTTTATAAAGATTTAATAACAATTAATACATTTACAATATTGTTTGCAGTGGGTTGTATATAACGATTCGTGCGAGCAGTTAATACATGAACAACCAGGATCACACGCATAAATGAATACATTATCAATTGATTTTTCAGGGGTATTGTCACCTTCGTCGTCTATTAGACATACGTCTGGTATACCTAATATAGAAGTATCCAATACCACATTATATATTTTTTTATCATCAGGCTCCTCCGTTATACTATATGCTTTGAATATGGTTACATCAAATGATTCATCTGTACATGAAAATTTAAGAACACAGCTTCCTTCGTCTGCTAAGTCATTAACACAATCGTCTATATTATATATTGTCACATCAGTACCATTGAATAAAAGGTTGATATGTCTTTTTATTTCCTCTTGAAACGCCATCTTTATATAAGATAAAATTGTCTTATAAATTACATTTAACAAGTATATAACACAAACGAATGAATACAATTCCGCAATCATTTATAACAGTATTTGCTGTTTCTTCTATCAGCGATACACCTTTCGAGTATAAATTAACATCTTCTGGTAGTGAGAACAACGCATATCAGTATACGCCTTTTTACTACGGATCTGGTACACGCCAGGGAAGTACCATTATATCTAAAAGTCTGATACATATGAAAAATCCATTCAAGGATGTAATACAACATAGTGAATGGGTGCGTTTATCAATCAGTGACGAACAGGGCTTAAACACCATACATATTATAATACATCTAACCGACATAAATATACAAAATCATAGATTAGACTTCGTATCACCTAGTATAACAGGTAAAATATACGTGCGACAGCTACACAGATTCAAGAACAGACCGGTTGAAATATCAGGTATGCATATAAAATATAATAAATCCTATATTGATAATGGTCCTATCGAGGGGGTTGACGAGATTGGTTTAGTACCCGTGCCATCTACTAACGACGATTTGATAGTTCCCTGGAAATAATTTGGTTAATAATGTTTCCATTAACTTACTTTAAGATATAATTATTATATCTTAAAATGGATTCTCTTAGTTTTGAAGAAGTAGATTCCTATCTAATGACACATAAAGGTCGTATTATACACCAAATATGGTTCGGGTTTATACCTACCAAAAGACAAGCAGCCAATGATTTTGAAAAGATGAAAAAGTATAGAAATAGTTGGGTTATCAATAATCCCGGATGGGTTTATAAATGTTGGAATTACAGCGATTGTGCTAAATTGGTTAAATATCATTTCGGAGAGCATCTGGAGATGTATAATTCGTATGAATATCACATACAGAAATGTGACTGTGTGAGATATTTATTACTGTATAGATATGGAGGGATATACGCAGATGTTGATTATTGCTGTGTAAAACCGTGGGATAATGTGATCGACAAATATAAGGCGGACGTGTACTTGGTAGAAACCCCCAACAAGATTAATAAAAATAATGTTCATGTCTCTAATTCATTGATGTATTCAAAACCAAATAATCCATTCTGGAAATCCGTATTTGTGGAGATGCAGAAAAGTAGCCATGTACCGGTTTATTATAGTAGACATTTAGCTGTTATGTTTACCACCGGTCCAGGGATGTTGAATAGAGTATACCAGAAATACAAAGAACTGTATAAAGTTGGTTATTACCCATTCAAATTGTTTCATCCATTCGGTATCATAAAAGATGACAAGGTAGCGACTAAAATCTCGTCGTATTACGCGTATCATGTAGGCAATGGATCATGGGAATCATCCGATAGTAAAATTCTGTTATTCCTATATACTGATTATTTAATAGTATTATTTATCATGTGTATATTAGGCGGGAATTTATTTATTAAACAGACTAGGAAAGTCATCACAAATTAGATTTAAAATAGAACAACGAAACTATAAAGAAGATGTGTTATTACAATAAAACATCTATATATATATCAGATAACCCAGATCCAAACGATGTGTTGGTGACGTTCTTTGAAGAACTTTCTGTTAATATACGACATCATAATATATCTCAATCTAAATTAATGTTAGCAAGTAGACTATTTATGGCTTACATGTTTGACGATTTCATAACAGAGGGTATTTTATATAATGACAAAGAAACAGAGAAATTTTTATTTACTGGTTGGTACGTTCACGAAGTCTTATCTAATAATTCGACCAACAACGGTGTTTAAATATCATCTATATCTATTTTATCTTCCTCGTCACCATCTTCAAATACTAAATTATCATCCGCGATACCGATGTCTGTGTCGGATGATAAAAAATTAGTAGGTAACTCCCCGTATAGCATTAGATTATCTATTTCCTTTTTGTCATATTTATAGATAACGTCAACTTTGCCTTCCTGGAAGTCTCGAAAACTCACGAGAATTACATCCCCTGCTTTAATCCATACTCGTTTCCTCATTTTACCGGGTATTATAGCCATTATAGTTGTGCCATCGGTCAACATAACATCAAGTCGTCTATCGCCTCTTAATGATTTAACAATGGCATAATCCTGCATTTCTTCTTTATATAATAGTTCGCGGACCGCCGCGTCAATGGGTTTATACTTCTTATTTTTACTACTTTTCTTTTGTGGCATTCTTAGATATTATATTTTAGTTATATAACCAATGTTAAAATATCAATTTTAACATTGGTTATATAACTGATTAAGAAAATAATGATTGTAAACTTGTCGTCTTTAATTCAAAAGAAGTTTCAGGTGCGGTTGCCGGTGGTTGTGGTGGTTGGTACTGCTCTTGGGGTGGTGGTTGGTACTGCTGTTGGGGTGGTGGTTGGTACTGTTGTTGGGGGGGTGGTTGCTGTGGTTGG
>Ga0307986_10000560_pt1 | contig 27492 bp, 36 predicted proteins | sample EllFjometageno82_FD_203170 | JGI IMG/M metagenome (GOLD analysis project Ga0307986, IMG submission 203170) | Marine microbial communities from Ellis Fjord, Antarctic Ocean - #82 | ecosystem: Environmental > Aquatic > Marine > Unclassified | place: Southern Ocean | collected 2014-10-09 | reverse complement strand
TCGAAACCACAGAAGTTAATTTTATGCTCAGTAGATAGTTTGTTAAATTCATCTTGAATGTTGTCTGGAATAAATGGAGATTTACTTAACTGTTTAGCATTAGCATTACCGCTTAACAACAAACCCAGAACTATTATCGCTAATAGCTTTTTCATTAATTTTTATTATTATTTTTAAATCTTAAAATTTTTTTAAGCTTACCGTAGTAAGAACAATATAATGAAAAGATAATAAGCCCCACAAATACAATTGCAAAAAATATTCTTAAATACTGATTAAAAAAAATATCTATTAGCTCAATCATTATTATCTTTTATTATTAAATTAAGTTTTTTCATTATATTTATTATGACACACTCGTGACACAACGAGATATAAATTTTATGATCTACAGATCATATTTTGCAGTGTTTTTAATTAGGTTGGCGGTCCCAAGGGGAATCGAACCCCTCTTTCGAGGATGAAAACCACGTGTCCTAACCGATAGACGATGGGACCTAATTTTTTCGCTATTTAATAACAGAAATATCATCAATAATAAACTCTACATTTTTCCTTCCACGCCACTCATTCAGACTTAATTTTCCTGCTATGTCGAATGATTTGATATTTTTTTTAAGCAAGTATGAGCCTAGTGTTGTTTCTGCTGAATTAAAGCTAATTGCTCTTAAAGTAGATGAATCAGAGCCTACCAAAACTACTTTTATATGTTTATCAGCAACAATTTTTGAATTAACTATCTTTAAATCTTTAATTACAAATCTTGGTTCTGAATTACCGGAACCAAATGGAGCTAGTATGTTTATTTTTTCATAAAATTCGATATTTACTGCAGATGGTGCTATTTCAATATCAAAATAGTAATTCTTCTTTTCTTCTAAATTAATATTGATTGATTTAAACTTTCGAAAGACAAAGTCTTTAAATTCATTTATTTTATCCATATTAATAGTAAATCCAGCTGCCATTTTATGACCACCACCCTTACTTAGTAAACCGTTTTGTACCGCACCTATGACAACAGAGCCCAAATCAAAGCCAGGTATAGACCTACCCGAACCTTTTCCAATGGCCCCATTCACAGAAATTATAATAGTTGGTTTATTAAATTTCTCTTTTACTCTAGATGCAATTATTCCAATAATACCTTCATGCCAGTTTTCACCATATAGAATCACGACAGGATCTGTACTATTTTTATAATTTATATTAAGAATTTTATTTAATAGCTCTGTTTCTAAAATTTTTCTTTCTTCGTTGAAGGTGTTTAAGTCTGCAGCTAATTTAAAGGCATCTTTAGGGTTTTGATTTAACAATAATTCCGCTCCATGTGTAGACTTTCCAACTCTACCTCCGGCATTAATTCGTGGGCCTAAAGCATAACCTAACTCATGTGCTGTTATAGTTTTTTCAATATTACAAACCTCGATTAGAGTTTTTAATCCTAAATTATTTTTTTTTTTTAAGATCTTAAGTCCTTGACGTACAAATGCACGATTTATACCAATCAATGGTACTACATCACAAACAGTACCTAAGGAAACTAAATCTAAAATATTCATTAAATCTGGCTCCTTAATTAAATTAATTGTAAACCAGTTCTGATTTCTAAGTTTTTTATTAAGAGCAACCAAAAACATAAAACAAACTCCTGCTGCACATAAATAATTTAACTCTGATCTATCATCAAATCTGTTGGGATTAACAATTGAATGTGCAGCTGGTAAGTTAATTTCTGACTGGTGATGGTCAAGTATAATTACATCGATTTTATTTTTTTTTGCAAATTCCATAGGTCCAAATGAAAGTGTTCCACAGTCAACAGTAAAAATTAATTTTACACCCAAATTAATAAATTCTGAAAAGGCTTTTTCATTAGGTCCAAATCCTTCTTTTTTTCTATCTGGTATATAAATTTCAAAAGGAATATTTAGCAATTCAAGATATTTTCCAAGAATTGCTGTAGAAGTTGCTCCGTCTACATCATAGTCTCCGAATATGCCTATTTTATCACGATTAATAACTGCATTTACTGTTCTATCTATAGCTCTATCCATATCTTTTAAGATATAAGGATTTGGTAAAATACTTTTAATTGAAGAGTCTAAAAAAAATTTAATTTCTTCTTTTTTTATTTTTCTTATAGACAAAAGCTTTGCAACAACTTCATCTAGAAAATAATTAGTTTTATAAAAATCAATATCTTCTGAATTGAATTCTTTTGAAATCCAATTTTTACCGTTTACAGATACTGTGTTCATTTTTTATAGGTATTAGTAATTGTTTTATTTATTTTCTGACTTTTGTGTAAAGCTAAAGTGGTTACTTCAAATTTATCTTCAAAATTTTTTACCCCGTCAGCGAGTTCTCCAGATGTTACACCACTAGCACAAAAAATAACGTCACCCTTTACAATTTCATCAATGTTATATTTTTTATCTAACTCCGTAATGCCAAGTTTTTTTGCTCTGACGACTTGATCTTTGTCCAAAACTAATCGGCCCTGCATTTGACCACCTAAACATGACAGGGCAGCTGCTACGATCACCCCTTCTGGGGCACCTCCTGTACTTATGTAAATGTCATTTTTGGGATTATTTCCTATAACGGTTAATCCTCCAGCAATATCACCATCTGTAATATAGTTTATTTTAACATTCATTTGTTCTAGGCTTTTAATAATATGATCGTGTCTGGATCTTTTCATCACACATGCGTTTAATTCTGATGGTTTTTTATTCTTTGCATCGGCCAATAAGTGAATATTTTTTTCTATACTATTGTCTAAGTCTAATAGATTTTTTGGTAATTTCGTTCCAATAATAATTTTTTCCATATATGTATCAGGTGCAGACAGGAGATTGCCCTTTTCTGCAACTGCTAAAACAGAAAAAGCATTTGGCAAACCTTTTGATGTAAAAGTTGTCCCTTCTAAAGGATCTATAGCTATATCAAATTCAGGACCATTATTGTTTCCGACTTTCTCACCTATGTGTAGCATAGGGGCTTCGTCCATTTCACCTTCTCCAATTACTATAGTTGCTTTCATTTCAATTTTATTTAATTCTCGTCTCATCATATCAACAGCACCTTTATCTGCTGCAATTTTATCACCTTTACCTATGAATTTTGAAGCGCCATAAGCAGCATACTCTGTTGCTTTAATAAATTTCTCTAAAAAAATTGCACCTATTGTCATTAAATTTTTTCTATTCTAATAAATTTAGGAGTGTGAACAATATAATTTTTTTTTTTAAGTGTAGATAGTACTTTAACAAAAGAAGAATTTTTTGCAGCATGGGTTATTATTACAATTGATGCATTTTTTTTATTTATAGTTGGATTTTGAATTAATCTTTTGACTGATATTTTATTTTTTGACATGACTTTTGTTACATCGGAAAGTATGCCATGCATATCTTTCACATCAAAACGAAGATAAGCGGAAAATTTTTTATTATTTACATTTTTAAAATTAGCAAGATTTCTTTTTTTATCTGGTAACACAAATGGAAATTTAATATTACCTCTTAAAACAGAGCATAAATCAGAAACTAATGAAGAAGTAGTTGGACCAGGGCCTGCACCCACACCTTGAAGTATAGTTTTACCAACTGGATTAGATTCAACAATAACCGCATTAAGTACACCGTCAATTTTTGCAATATTTGAGTGTTCTTTAATTAATGCAGGATGGACTCTTTGAGTAATTTTATTTTTTATAGACTCAGATACACCAATAAGTTTTATTTTATATCCTAGTTGATTAGCGTTATTAATATCAGTCTGGTCTATATTTTTAATACCTTCGACTAGAATAGTATGATTGTTAATAAAAGAATTAAAAGCTAAAGCAGTCAAAATTTTTAATTTAGATGCAACATCATCACCATCAACATCAGATGATGGATTAGATTCTGCGTATCCTAATTTTTGAGCTTCTATCAAAGAATCTTTATATTCAAGTTTATTTTTATCCATAGATGATAAGATAAAATTTGAAGTACCATTTAAAATACCGTAAATTTTTGTAATATTATTTGCAATAAGGCCTTCTTTAATAGAACGAATAATTGGTATGCCTCCACATACAGCGGCTTCAAATTCAAAATTTACTTTATTTTTTTCTGCAATTTTAGATAACTGATCACCATATTTTGCGACTAAAGCTTTATTTGCAGTAACAACGTGTTTTTTATTTTTTAGAGCTTCAAAAATTAATTTTTTAGCTGGACCTTCTGAGCCGCCAATTAACTCAATAATAATATCAACATTTTTCATTTTAGTTGCTGATAGATAATTTTTTAGCCACATTTTTTTTGGTATGGCGAAGTTTCTTTTTTTTGCGAAAGATCGAGCAGAAACGTATAGAATATTTGGAGTGATATTTGTTTTGTTGTGAATAATTTTCTTATTTTTTCTTAAATAATTATAAAAATATGAACCTATGTTACCTAAGCCTACAATTACAATGTTCATTTTTTTATTCATTTATTATATTATTTTGCGTTAATGTTGGGAAAATCTTTATTCTTGCTTTTGTTGGATAATAATTCTGTAATTTTATCAATATCACAATCTTTTATGCCGTTGCAAATACTTACATGTTTCATTGATTTAACACTTTTAAAATTCTTGTTAACATTGTTAGTCTTTATAATTTTTTTAGTAGGTGCTTTAACAGATTTAATAAATTTATCTTTATTATTGGTGGTTTTAATATAGTTAATTTTTTTATTTTCATTTTTTTCTACTTTATCTAATTTTTTTTGTTTTTTATTTAATTTAGCTCTTTTTTTTGCTTCAACTTTTTTTGCTTTTCTTTCTTTTTGAAGCCTTCTTTTTTCAAGTTTAAGTGAGATTTTTTGTTTTTTGTTAATTTCATTTTCTGTTTCAATATTGGAAATCTTTTTTTTATTACCTAAAGTCTCTTCTGGTATGTTTAATTTAACAAGATCAATGGAAGAGTTTCTTTTATTATTTTTTAATTGGATTTCAATAGTGAGATTTTTAGCAAAATGCTCCTTGAACTCTTTCTTGTCAACACAAGCTCTGTCACCACATAAGTAAGTTTTATTAGAAGTGGTACAAGAAACAAGAATTAAAAATAAAAAAACAAATATATGTTTCATTTTAATCCTAAATACTCTTTATATCCATAAAGTATATTCATATTTTGAATAGCTTGTCCTGAGGCACCTTTAACTAAGTTGTCAATAGCAGACAGTATAACAATTTTTTTTTTGTATCTTGTTTTACAAATAGATATTTCACAATTATTTGTATTCAAGACATTGCCACTGCCTATTGGCGTATTAATTTTTAATAATTTGACAAAATTATTTTTATTATGAGATTTTTTAAGCTCATTATAAATTTTAGTTATGCTAACATTTTTTTTTGCATTGATATATATGCTTGATAGTATTCCTCTAAAAGTAGGAAGCAAATGGGGATTGAAACTGTATTCTATTTTACTTTTATTAACTTTTTTAAATTGTTGGTCGAGTTCAGACATGTGCCTATGCTTTTGAATACCGTAAGCGAATATAGAACTATCAATATTTTTATGTGTAAATTTAGATTTATAATTTTTCCCTGCACCTGAATAACCTGATTTTGAATCTATTATGATATTATTAGTTTCTATTAAAGACTTCTTCAAAAGAGGAATAATAGCTAACTGTATTGATGTTGGATAACATCCAGGATTTGCTATTATTCTATAACTTTTGATTTTATTTTTAGTAAATTCTGGAATTGAATAAATTGAGTTCTTAATTAAATTTTTTGCAAAATGATTTTTTAAATACCACTTCTTATAATCTTTAGTATTTTCTAACCTAAAATCTGCGGACAAATCAATAAATCTTAAATGCTTGTATTTAAAAAGTTTTTTAGTAACTTTTTGTGCTTCACCATTAGGTAATGACAAATAGAGCAAATCTATATCATTCCAATCAACATTTTTTAAGTTAGATATTTTGGGAAGTTTTTTTTTAATTCTACTGTCAAATTTTTGAATATTACTTCCAATATTTTTTTGAGCACATAAATAAGAAATATTAACTTTTGGATGTTTGGAAAGATAGAAAACTAAATCTAAACCTACGTATCCGGTGGCACCGGCAACAGCAATGTTGAGTTTATTTTTAGACATCATTTATTTATATCATCGATGATATAAATAATAAATTAAATGATTTATCTTTTAGAAAATTGAAAGCTTCTTCTTGCTTTTTTACGCCCGTATTTTTTCCTCTCAACAACTCTTGAGTCTCGCGTTGTTAATTTTTCTTTTTTGAGTATAGTTTTTAAACTTTCGTCATGAAGAACTAGTGCTCTAGAAAGCCCATGAATTATAGCTCCAGCTTGACCTGAAAGACCTCCACCTTTAACAGACGCACGTACATCGTAAGAAGTTGCAATATTTGATATCTCCAAAGGCCGCATTAATATGATTTGATGTACCGGTCTTTTAAAATAATCATTCATTTTTTTTCCATTCACATGAATATTACCAGAACCTTTCTTGACCCAAACTTTCGCAATAGATCTTTTTCTTCTACCAGTAGCATATTTACTTACTTTAAAATCTAGTTTGATTTTTTTTGGAGCAGAACTTTTTGTTGCAGTTTGAGCTTCCATTAATTACCAGTAGTATTTTTTTTATTTAATTCTTTAAAATTAACAATTGTTGGGTTTTGTACTTCATGCGGATGTTTTTCACCGTTATAAATTTTTAATTTAGACAGTTGTTTTTTTGCTAAAGGACCGCCAGGCAACATCCTCTTTACAGCTAATTTTAATATCTCTTGGGTTTTATTTTTGCCCGTTAAACTAGAAGGTGTATTTTCCTTGATACCGCCTGGATGTCCAGTATGTCTATAATAAATTTTATTAGTAAATTTTTTTCCAGTGAATTTAATTTTTTCAACGTTGGTAACGACTATAAAATCACCGTTATCCATATGAGGGTTAAAGGTAGCTTTATTTTTTCCTCTTAGAACTTTTGATATATAAGCTGCTAGTCTTCCCACGACTGCATTTTCTGCGTTGATGAGATACCAGTCGTTTTTAATTTCTTTTTTTTTTATAAATGGTGTCATGTAAATTATGGCTTAAATACTAATAAAGGTTAATAAAGTCAATTAAATTTCGTTATTATAAGATAGAATTTAAAGGGAATATCCCTGTATTAAGATCGGATTGAACGATGGTAAAGATTTAAGGCTGTAAGTAGTAGAAATATAGTTGAAATCTGATGCATTGATGCTAAATAAATATTTACACCTGAAATTAAAACTGAGATTCCTAAAAGTATTTGAATAAATATAAAAATTATAAAATATAAATAACTCTTATAAAGTTTAAAATCATTTTGTTTAAAGATACTAAACCCTACATAAACCGATAGAAAAAAAATTAAGTACGCCATATTTCTATGAAAAAATTGAGTTACACTAGGTTCATTGAAATTGAAAATATTGTTTAACATTAAGTCGTTAGGAAAATAACTATTATTCATTAGAGGCCATGTTTGATATATTTTACCGGCATCTAACCCAGAAACAAAAGCACCTAGTATAATCTGACAGAATAGAAAAAATAATAAAAACTTTAAAAAAATATAATTTTTGTTAAATTCAAAGAATTTTTTTTTTGTTTTATTTGTAAAATTCAATAAAATCCAAAATAACGAGGAGATTATAGAAAATGCTATAACTAAATGTATGGAAAGACGATAATGACTAACAGAAACATTTTCATATAACCCACTTTTTACCATGTACCAACCTATTGCACCCTGCAGTAAAATTAGAATAAATATATTTATCAATCCAAAAACTGTATTTTTTTTTAAAATATTTATAAATAAAAAAAATAAAAAGGGAATTAGAAAAAAAAGACCAATAAATCGTGCGAGCAACCTATGAGCATACTCCCAATAAAATATAAATTTAAATTCATCAAGAGTCATATACGTGTTAATCAATAAATATTGAGGAATAGACTTATATGCCTCAAAATATTCTATCCATTTATCAGTATTAGTTGGAGGAAAAGTTCCTTTAAACAACTCCCACTCTGTAATAGAAAGACCAGAATCCGTTAATCTTGTTAAGCCACCCACAGTAATAATTAAACCAACTAAGACTATTAGGCTTATTAACCAAATATAAAAAACAGTATTATAATCTTTATTTTTTAACATTAAATAATTAATATATAATTTATTAATTAATTTAATATGAAAAAATTGTCGCTATGATTAGTCTGGAAATTAAAAAAATTAGAAAAAAACTAGATAAACTTGATTCAAAACTTCTATTAATAATTAAAGGCCGTACAAACTTAGTTAATCAAGTTATCAAGTTGAAAAAAAGAAAAAATGAGATAGTTGATAAAAAAAGAATTAATTTTATTTTAAAAAAAATTAAAAAAAAATCTATAGAGCTTAAAATTGATCCTGAAATTACTCAAAGTATTTGGAAGCAAATGATCAGATCTTTTATAAAATACGAGTATAAAAAATTTAAAAAATAAAGAAGTTATTTACTGTGAGGGGGTAGTTTTTTTTCAACAAATACTTCATGTTTTCTCGTCACGGGATTGTATTTATTAACTTTTAATTTATCTTTTACTTTCTCACCCTTTGTTGGTTTTCTTGTGTAGTAAAAAAATGCACTATTAGGATTTGCTTCTGGTACTAACCTTACTTTGATGTGTGTTTTTTTAGCCATTTAATTTTTTTATTCTCTTTAAAATTTTTTTTGATTTAATTTTAATTTGTGTTTTATAATAATCTACTTTTATACTCGATGTTTTTGTCTCGTCAAGATATTTTAAATTTTTATTCATTGTCATTTTTGCACCTTTTATAGTCATGCCCTGCTCTTTTAAAAGAAAAATAATCAATTTTACAACTTCAATATCTTTATCTGCATAATATCTTCTACCGCCAGCTAAAATAGTGGGTTTTAGTTGCTTAAATTTACTTTCCCAAAATCTCAGGGTATGTGTTAATGGTTTTTTGTTTTTAGGATTTATTAACCCGACTTTTAAAGCAAGTTCAGAGATGCTTAACAATTTAATATATTTTTTAAGCACCATAATTGATTTTTTTTTTTAATACATCTGATGCTTTAAAAGTTATTACTATTCTTTCTGAAATTTCATATTTATTTTTATTTTTTGGATTTCTTCCAATTCTTTGATTTTTTTTTAACAAATCAAATATCCCAAAGTTTTTAATCTTTATTTTTTTATTCAGTTTTAAGCTTGTTATTAAAATACTTATTACACTGTCAACAATTTGTGCTGAGTAAAGAAAGGAAATACCTGTTTTTAAAGAGATATTTTTAATAATATCTTTTTTTTTAAAATTACCGAAGTTACTTTTTTCCGTTGCCATGACTTAAATTGTTTTTAATTTTACTCATCAGATCACCCTTTATAATACGATAACATAAGTCAATTGAATAATAAAAACCTAATGCATCTGTCGCTCCATGACTTTTGACTACGGGCCCTTTTAAGCCCAAAAATATAGCACCATTAAATTTACGGGGATCTAATCTAGCTTTAAATTTTTTTAATGCAAAATATGAAAATAATATTGAAAATTTAGCTGCCAAGGTAGAGGTAAGAGAATATTTCAAAGAATCTGTTACAAATTTTGCAGTTCCTTCAGCAGTTTTTAACGCAACGTTACCAGTAAAACCGTCAGTAATAATTACATTAGATTCTCCACTTGTAATTTTATTACCTTCTATAAAACCATCAAATTGAAAATGCCCATATTTACTTAGATCTTTTAATTTAACATATGCTTTTTTTAAAGTTTCTGTTCCTTTGATTTGTTCAGACCCAATATTCAACAGGGCAACTTTGGGAGAATCTTGAGGAAAGAGAGCTTTATATAAAGCTGCTCCCATTTCTGAAAAATCTACAAGATTATTTTCATCACATTCTACATTTGCACCAAGATCTAAAACTACATTCATATTTTTCTTGTTGGGCCAAAGACCAGCTAAAGCTGGTTTGCTAACAGAATTGATTGTTTTCAACAACATTCTTGATACAACAAATAGTACACCTGTATTTCCTGCGGATAATGTTATGTTGGAATTAAATATTGTTTGAGAATTTATAGAGTTCCACATACTGCTGTCTTTTGAATTTTTAATTGCTGTAAGTGGTGTTTCCTCATCAGAAACAACAGTAGAACAGTGAAAAATTTTATAGAAATTAGTCGTAATCTTATATTTTTTTATTTCTTTAATTATTAATGTTTCATCACCATATATATTGAAAAAAAAATCTTTTTTATTTCTGTTCCTTTTTAAAAAAATTGAAATACCTTCGATGTTTTTAGAAGGAGCATTTTCACCGCCCATTGCATCAATAGCAATAATTATTTGATTATCCATGGTTTAAATTTAGATTAAGACTAAACGTCTAAGATTTTTTTGCCGTTATAATATCCAGTTTTCAAATCTACATGATGTGAAAGTCTATATTCGCCGCTTTTTTTATCTTCAACAATATTTATAGATTTCACACGGTGATGTGATCTTCGCATATTTCTTTTGGACGGTGTAGTTTTACGTTTTGGTACAGCCATTTTAATACTTGTATTTAAAATTAATTTGCCCTTTTAGCATATTATTGTTCTCTAATTCAAAGCAAAAATAATAAAAATTTTCTAAATAACTCACTAAACTATCAGTTAATTGAATTTCATCACTGATAGAGGGTTCAAAATACTTTGTTATGAGCCTTTTATTTATTAAATTTTTTTTACTCTTTAAGACTCTTATTTTCAGAAGAATATCGTAAAAGATGTGCAAAAGTGTTTTCATTTTTTTATTTACTGCAACGTCTCCGTATCCAAGTTCTCTAATGTGATACTCTATATTTAAGAAGATATTGTCAAAAATATTCTGAGGAAATTCTTTTTTGTTTTTTTCCTTAAAAATAATTAATATTAGCGATAAATGTATAAAAATTAAATTAATCCTTGTTTCAAAAGAGTCTTTTAATTGAATTTTTTTATAAAAAAAAATATTGCGTGATAATTCAACTAATTTATTGTATAGAGAATTATGATCAGTTTTGTATATAGAAAACATAAAGTATTATTATATATCATATTTTTTTCAATAACCTTAAATAACTGCCAACTAAAAGAACCAATAAAATCTCACGGTATAAATTTTTTAGACAATAGATACAAAAACTTGACTGTTGGAAAGACTAATAAAAATGATGTTATTATGTTAATCGGAAATCCTCATACTACTTCTATATCAAGTAACGATACCTGGATTTATTTTGAAAGAACAATTACCAGAGGAGATATGATTAAGTTAGGTCAAAATGTTCTTAAAAAGAACAACATAGTTGAACTCAAATTCGATAAATATGGAATATTAAGTGCTAAAAATAATTACAATAAAGAAAATATGAATAAAATAAAATATTCAGAAAAAACAACTAAAAATATTAATATTAAAAAAAGTTTTGTCTCTAAGTTTCTTTCAAGCGTAAAACAAAAAATGTACGGAAATAGAAAATAAAATTAATGTGCTATTACAGCCAACAATAGTAAGGCTACAATGTTCGTAATTTTAATCATTGGATTAACAGCTGGGCCTGCAGTATCTTTATAGGGATCACCAACGGTATCTCCTGTTACAGCCGCTTTGTGGGCATCAGATCCTTTGCCACCATAATTACCATCTTCAATAAATTTTTTGGCATTGTCCCATGCACCTCCGCCAGCAGTCATAGAAATCGCTAAAAATAATCCAGTTATAATAACACCAAGCAACATTGCACCTAGAGTTGACAAGGCTGCACTCATTCCTCCAATTGGCAAAATAATAAAATACAATACAATTGGTGATAAGACAGGAAGTAAAGAAGGAATAATCATTTCTTTTATTGCTGCTTTAGTTAAAAGATCTACTAATCTCCCGTAATCAGGCTTTCTAGTTCCTTTCATAATTCCTGGAATTTTTTTAAATTGCCTTCTCACTTCAACTACTACAGCGCCACCAGCTCTACCTACAGCTTGCATGCCCATAGATCCAAAAAGGTAAGGCAACATTCCACCAACAAGCAAACCAACAACAACAAAAGGATTTGATAAGTCAAAACTTACCTCTATACCCTCTAAAGCTGACCCTTTAACACCAGAAAAAAATTTAATATCTTCAGTATAAGCTGCAAATAAAACTAAAGCACCTAATCCTGCTGATCCTATCGCATAACCCTTTGTGACGGCTTTTGTTGTATTACCTACTGCATCTAATGCATCCGTAGTTTTTCTTACTGATTTTGGAAGTTTTGCCATTTCTGCAATTCCTCCAGCATTGTCTGTTACAGGACCATAAGCATCTAAAGCTACAACCATGCCTGTTAATGCAAGCATAGATGTTACGGCTATTGCAATTCCAAAAAGTCCCGCGATGCTATTAGTATATAAAATTCCAATTACTATAATTAATGCAGGTATTGCTGTTGCTTCCATTGACACAGCTAATCCTTGAATAACATTTGTTCCATGTCCTGTTGTAGATGATTGTGCGATTGATCTAACAGGTCTATAATTAGTACCAGTGTAATATTCTGTGATCCAAATAAGTAAACCAGTTATAACTAATCCTGCAACTCCGCAAATATATAAATCTAAGCCAGTAAAACTTTTGTTTGATACACTAAATATTGTTTCTAGTCCCAGGACAGAATCGGTAACCGGATATAAAATTACCAAAGACAAAACTGCTGTTACCATAAAACCTTTATAAAGTGCGTTCATAATATTTTTAGTTTTACCAAGTCTAACAAAAAAAGTTCCGGCTATTGATGTAAGAATACAAGATCCTCCAATAGCTAAAGGATAAACCATCATGTTTGCGTTGCTTGTAAAGAAAATTGAAGCTAAAACCATTGTAGCTACAATAGTTACAGCGTAGGTTTCAAATAAATCTGCAGCCATACCCGCACAATCACCAACATTGTCACCGACGTTGTCTGCTATTACCGCAGGATTTCTTGGGTCATCTTCTGGTATGCCTGCCTCGACTTTACCGACTAGATCAGCGCCTACGTCAGCTCCTTTTGTAAAAATACCACCACCCAATCTTGCAAAAATAGAAATTAGTGAAGCACCAAATCCTAAAGCAACTAAAGCATTGATAATTTCTCTGCTATCAACGTTTAAATCTAATAAAATTAAATAATAAATTGCAATAGATAGAAGAGCCAAGCCAGCTACCAGTAAACCAGTTATTGCTCCAGATTTAAAAGCCATGGTTAAGCCTGACTGCAAACTTTTTCTCGAAGCCTCAGCGGTTCTAACATTTGCTTCAACAGAAATTAACATTCCGGCATAACCAGCTATTCCTGAAAGCGTTGCTCCAATAAAATATCCTAATCCAACTAAAGGACTAAAAAAATAACTTACAATTGCTAAGACAACTAAACCTACAATAGAGATTGTAATATATTGTCTTTTTAAATATGCCTTCGCTCCGATTTGAATTGCTTCTGCAATTTCTTGCATCTTAGCGTTACCAGGGCTTGCCTTTAAAATTTGTTTAGAAAGCAAATAGCTGTAAAAAACTGCTATTAAACCTGTGAAAATTATTACGTAAAGTAATTCGTTAACTGAATTCATAAGATTTGCATAAATGCCAAAAAAATTCATTAAAGGCAAGTAATACTTGCACTATTTTTAGATGAAATCTGTGTATATTAAAGAGGTTTTCTGATGGACTTTGATATTTTGTCTAAAATCGCGTTTACAAATTTAATTTGTGCTTTTTCAAGAAAAAACTCAGATGTTTTTACGTATTCGTTAATTATAACATTTGTTGGATTGTTGTGCTTGTACATAAGCTCAAAAATTGCAGCAAATATAATAATTTTTAATAGTTTGTCAGTTCTTTTTAAATCTAGATCATCTGCTATATACTTCTTAACGACATCTTCTATTAGATCGTTTCGCTCAATAGTTCCTTGAACAACATCTCTAATAAATTTTTTATACTGGCTTTTTGGGTACTCAATAATTGCATCAGAATTTAAAGAGTATCCATAAAGTTTTTGGATAACCCTAACTCTTGGTGTTGCTTTTTTTTGGTTATTTAGCATTTAATACATCGTAAACTGCAATTACTGCCTCGAGACCTTTTACTGATCGTGCTTTAGCTTGTTTCTCATTTAAACAAGTAAGTACCGCATTGCCAATGGGTTTTTTATATAAAATTGAAATTTGCATAAGTCCATTAGTAATAGCGGAAGAGATAAAATCAAAATTTGGAGTTTTGCCTTTAATTATTGAACCTATGGCAATAAACCCATCGTATTTATTTATATTTTTTACCACAACAACGGGTATTTCAAATGCACCGGGCACTTGTAAAATTTTAAAAAAAATTTTTCTTTTCTTTAATTCAGCTACGGCACTTTTTAATAATTTTGATGTATTGTTATATTGAGATTTAACAATACAAATTTTTAATTTTTTTTTCATTTTATTATTTCTTGTTTTGTAATTTTAATTCCGTACCCGTCTAGGCCAATAATTTTTTTTCTTGCTCTAGATACTAATACCATATTTTTAATTTTAAGATCTTTAATTATTTGCGCTCCAATACCATAGTATCTTAAAATATTGGTGCTTTTTATAGACTCGGCATTATTTGTTTTAGATGATTCATTCTTTATTATAATTAATGCAAAGTTATTAAATTGAGAAAGATATTTAATAGATTTTATAAAGGTCGCATTCTTTAAATTCTCTAACTTTTCAAATTTTTTAATAGAAATTACTCGAACCCTAGGAGATTTATTTAAACTAAACTTTCCTTTAGTTACCGCTAAATGATTCAAGTTATCTAGTTTATTTTTAAAAATATTTAGATCAAAAATTCCAAATTTTTTAATCTTAATTTTTTTATTTTTAATTTTGAAAATTAATTTTTCATTTTTAAGTCGGTAAGATATAAGATCCTCAATACTTGCTATTTTTAGTTTATGTTTTTTTGCAAATTTTAATAGATCGTCAAGTCTTGCCATTCTTCCGTCTTCATTCATAACCTCACAAATAACTGAACTAGGATTCATTTTTGCTAATTTCGAAATGTCTACAGAAGCTTCTGTGTGGCCTGCCCTTTCAAGTACACCTCCACTACGTGCAACTAAAGGGAAAACATGACCAGGAGATACAATGTCATTTTTTTTTACATTTTTATTTATTGCAACTTTAATCGTTTTTGCTCTATCAAATGCAGAAATACCAGTTGTTATGCCTTTTCTAGATTCTATCGAAACAGTGAAAGCAGTTTGCATTCTGGCTTTGTTTATTGCGGACATTAATGGTAATGAAAGTTTTTCAACTTGTTTTTTATTGAGTGCTAAACAAATTAAACCTCTGCCATGTTTGGCCATAAAATTAATACTTTTAGAATTTGCTTTAGAACCTGGTATGACCAAATCACCTTCGTTTTCTCTATTTTTATTATCAACTAAAATAAATATTTTTCCACGTCTTGCTTCCTGAATAATTATCTTGATTGGTGAAAGAGATATTTTTATCATTTTTTTATTTTTTTAAATTAAGTAAATATTTCCCAAAAATATCAAACTCAACATTTACTAAATAATTTTTTTTTAATTTTAACAAATTTGTAAGTTTAAGAGTATGTGGAATTATATTAATTTGGAATGTGTTATTTTTAATTGCAGAAATTGTTAGGGATACTCCGTTAATAGAAATTGAACCTTTTGTAATAAGATATTTTTTATAAATTTTTGAAATTTTAAATGTGATAATCCAAGTTTTATCTATAACTATTATTTTTGTAACAATGCTAGTAGTATCTACATGACCTTGGACATAGTGACCCGATAATTTGTTTCCATAATTTAGAGATTTTTCAATATTTATAAGATCGCCAATTTTTGCAGACCTAAAGTTTGATCTGCGTAATGTTTCATTAGAAAGATAAAAAGAAACATGGGAATTATTGACTTTAGTTATGGTCAGACAAGTCCCGTTGCAACATAAAGAACTACCAATTTCTGATTTTTTAAACTTTAAATTAGTTTTTATAATCATTTCAGAAAAATTTTTACCTTTAGTAATTTCTAAAATTAATCCCGTTTTATATATTATTCCATTAAACATTATAATTGTATCTTAAATAAGGTATCATCGAAGAGGTTAATTCTAACTTTGTTTTTAATTGTCGTTTTAAGTTTTTTTATTAAATTTATTTTTGTATTATTTTTCCCATTCTTTTTAAGATTTGAAGATGATTTAAAGAGATAAAAATTTTGGATTAGATTATATTTTAAAATCTCATTGATGTATCTAACTCCACTTTCTACTAAAATTCTATTAAAACCAAATTGTTTTAAAAATAAATAGATCTCAGAAACTTCATCCTTGAGATTGCTGGATTTTGTTAATTTAATAATATTTATACCCATTTTTTTAAAATATTCTTCTTTGTCTCTATTGTTACTTTGTGTAAAAATAAAAACTTCTCTTGTTTTATTTTTAAATACTTTTAAGTTTTTTTTAATTTTAAACAGACGATCTAATATAACAACAGCCGGTGATTTTTGTTCCAATCCCTCGATTCTACAGTCTAACTTTGAGTTATCATCATTAATTGTTTTTGAAGTTGAAAGAATACAGTCATACTTAGATCTCAAGAAGTTTCCAACATTCCTTGAAGTTTTATTGGTAATTGACTTTTCTTTCTTATTTATTGAGAAATAATCATTAGAAATAGCAAGCTTGGCATCAATGTAAGGAATTTTTTTTGAAGACTGTAAAAAATAACTTTTGTAAAATTTTTTAGCGTAAATTTTGTGCGTGAATCTCTTAACTTTTATATTTCCCTTTTTTAAATGTTTGTGAGCCATATTTTTAGATCTTTTATCTATGTCGTTTATTGAAAATATTACTTTATTTAATTTTTTATAAATAATTTTTTTTACGCATGGTGGTGTTTTTCCATAATGAGAACATGGTTCAAGTGTAGAATACAAAATGGAACCCTTAAAATTAACGTTTTTTTTTAATGCTATTGCTTCTGCGTGTGGTCTACCATTAAATGAGGTTCGTCCTGATGATATAACTGAATTATTTTTTACAATAACACATCCTACAGAAGGATTTAATGAGGTTGAACCAAGATTAATCTCAGCTTGATAAAACGCCAATTTTAAAAATAAATAATCTTTACTCTGACTTATAGACATTTAAGTTACCAACAAATTGTTCAAAATCTTTTGCTTCCTTGAAATTTTTATAAACTGAAGCAAATCGAACGTAGGCAACTTGATCTAAATTTGAGAGACCTTCCATAATAAATTTTCCAATAGTGGAAGTTGGTATTTCACTTTCTCCTAGCCCTTCTAAATCTCTAACAATCTTTGAAATAAATTTTTCCGTTGTATCGCTGTCTACTGGTCTCTTTCTAAGCGATATCCTAATGGATTTAGAAACTTTGTCTCTGTCAAACGGTGCTCTTTTTCCGCTTCCTTTTATTACAGTAAGTTCTTGAAACTGTACTCTTTCAAAAGTTGTGAATCTCTCTTTTCGTTCGCACCCACAAAGTCTTCTTCTTCTAATTGCAGTACCATCTTCTGTAGGTCTTGAGTCTACAACAGAGGTATCTTTTTCTTTACAAAATGGACAAAGCATAGTTATTTTCTAATTATTGAGTACTATATATAGGGAAAGACCCACAAAGATCAATTACCTCTTTTTTAACTTCATTTTCGGCTTTAGAATTATTTTCAGGGTTTTTTGCTAGTTCTTTTAGAAGTTTAGCAATCAATTCACCAACTAAAACAAACTCTTTTTGACCAAATCCTCTAGTTGTTGAGGCTGGTGTTCCAAGTCTGACACCCGATGTAATCATTGGGCTTTCTGTATCAAAAGGTATCGAATTTTTATTACAAGTAATATTTGCTTTGCCTAGGCTATTCTCTGCTAACTTACCCGTTAAGTTAAAGTCTCTTAAATCTAAAAGCATTAGGTGTGTGTCAGTACCACCAGAAAATATTTTAAAATCATTTTTAATTAGTGTTTCAGATAATGTTTTAGCATTATCAATTACTTGTTTGGTGTAAATTTTAAAATCAGGATCTAAAGCTTCTTTAAAACAAACAGCTTTAGCGGCAATAACATGCATTAAGGGTCCTCCTTGTAAACCTGGAAAAATTGCAGAATTAAATTTTTTTATTAACTCTTCTTTATTTGTTAAGATTATACCGCCTCTTGGACCTCTTAAAACTTTGTGAGTTGTTGATGTTACTACGTCTGCATATTCTAACGGATTTGGATAAGCACCACCAGCTACCAACCCAGAAAAATGAGCCATGTCTACTAACAAGTAAGCTTTTACTTTATCTGCTATTTCTCTAAATTTTTTAAAATTAATAATTCTTGAATAGGCACTTCCACCAGCAATTATAATCTTGGGGTTGTTTTCTAATGCAAGTTTTTCTACATTCTCATAATCGATTAATCCTGTTTTAGGATCAACATCATAATGAATTGCGTTAAACCATTTGCCGGATTGAGCGGGTTTGGCTCCATGTGTTAAATGACCTCCTGAATTTAAACTCATTCCTAAAATTGTATCACCCGGTTTAATAAGAGCTAAATAAACAGCGCCATTGGCTTGCGCACCTGAGTGTGGTTGTACGTTTGCAAATTTACATTTAAAAAGTTTTGTAGCTCTCTCGATCGCAAGATTTTCTGAAATGTCAACAAATTCACAGCCACCATAATATCTTTTACCGGCATAACCTTCAGCATATTTATTCGTCAAAACAGATCCTTGTGCTTCGAGTACAGCTCTAGAGACCATATTCTCGGAAGCAATTAGTTCTATATGTTGAGCTTGCCTGTTAAATTCTTGAGCAATAGAATTATAAAGATCAACATCACTACTTTTTAAATCCTTATTAAAAAAATTATTTAAGTTTTCTTTGTTCATTAATTAAATTTTGTTTACTCTTTTTTGATGTCTTCCAGCATTAAATTTAGTGTTTAGAAAGTACGTAACATATTTTAAGGCATCTTGGTATTTTAACATTCTTGAGCCCAAACAGATTATGTTAGAATTATTATGTTCTCTTGAGAGTATAGTACTAGATTTATTGTAACACTGAGCAGCTCTAATACCCTTAAATTTATTAGCAGTAATTGCCATTCCTGTACCAGAACCACATACTAAAACACCAGCATCACTTTTCTTTAGAATAAGTCGCTTTGCTACTTTTTTTGCGTAGTCAGGGTAATCAACGGAATCATTGGTGTATGGACCAAGGTCAATTACAGAAATACTTTTGTTTATCAAGTAATCTTTGATTTTTTCTTTTAAATCGTAGCCTGCATGGTCAGATGCAATACAAATTTTTGTAAATAATTTTTTCACTTTAATTTACTATATATATATTTATAAGATTAATTTTATATAAACTTATAATAATATATTTGTCGCAACGTATATACTTAAAATATGAAAATAATTGGCAAATACCCAGCTTTAAGAATGAGAAGAAATCGAAAGACAGAATGGATACGTAGGCTCGTATCGGAGCACAATTTATCAGTTGATGATCTAATTCTACCTTTGTTTGTTAAAGAGGGTAACACGAAAAAAGAGTCAATAAAATCAATGCCAGAGGTTTATAGGTATTCAATAAAAGATCTTTCAAAGATTGTAGAAAAAGCATGCAAGCTAAAGATTCCACTCATTGCTCTTTTTCCATATACTAGCTTAAATAAAAAAAATAAACAAGGTTCGGAAGCACTAAACGAAAATAACTTAATTTGCAGATCTATAAAAAAATTAAAAAAAGAATTTAAGAATGACATAGGTATAATGTGTGATGTAGCTCTTGATCCTTATACTGACAATGGTCACGATGGGGTTTTAAAAAATAAAAAAGTAGAAAACGATTTAACTGTAGAAATTTTAGTTAAACAATCTATCTTACAGGCAGAAATTGGATGTGATATTGTGGCCCCATCAGACATGATGGATGGGAGAATAGGAAAAATTCGAAAGGCATTAGAAAAAAAAGGCTTGACTGATACTCAAATTGTTTCTTATGCTGTTAAATACGCATCTAATTTTTATGGCCCTTTTAGAGATGCAGTTGGATCTAAAAAAATATTAAAAGGAGATAAAAAAACTTATCAAATGGATTTTAGAAATTCAACTGAAGCCATACGTGAAGTATCGCTTGATATAAAAGAAGGGGCAGATATTGTTATGGTTAAACCAGGTATGCCCTATCTAGACATTATAAAAGTTGTAAAAGACAATTTTAAAATTCCTATTTTTTCGTACCAAGTTTCTGGCGAATATTCTTTAATCAAAAATGGAATTAACAAGGGTATTATAAATCAGGACGCTGTGCTTGAAAGTTTGGTCTCGTTAAAAAGAGCTGGTTCTAATGCTATAGTCAGTTATTTCTCTTTACAAGTTGCAAATCAATTAAAATAATTTTCAAAAATAATTCTTGTTTTAGGAAAAATTAGATTATTTGGTAAAAAAAATTTATTGCTTAAAAGATTTCTTGTAAAACTTAAGGCACTTAAGATATTTTTAGTATTAATTTTTTTATTTTTTTGATTCTTTAGTAAAAAAATAGGTACTTGATATTTTATGTTATCAATTTCAATTATTTTGTTACCAGAAAGTTCATCAAGATTTTTAGAAAATTGTTCTAAATATGGATCAAAACCAAGTTCTTTTAATAAATTTAATTCCCAATAAATATAATTTACCGCCCAATTAGCTTGGTCAAGATTTCTCAAAAAATTTTCTACAGAAATAAATATATTTTTATACGGCTGGGAGTCAGGTAGTAATAAATTTAATATAGATGATAAAGATAATAAAGATGTAGTCTTTTCTTTGTTGTTAAAATATTTTGGTGCAATTGCTTCTACTAATTCAGTTTTGAAATACCCAATTCTGTTATCACCTTTAGATGAGTGAAAAACAAAAATTTTGTTCGAGATTTGTAAAAAATTCCTAATTTTTCTTGAGTTTCCTCCATAAACTATACCGCTAACTTTACCGTGTGTGTCTGTAAAAACATTGATTATGTTAGCATTTTCCCTAAATTTAATTTTAGAGAGTAAAAAGCCTTCTGCTTGCCAAATCATAATTAAATTTTTAAATCAATTAGTAATTTTTGTGCTGCATTTTGCTGGGCATCTTTTTTTGAATTGCCCGACGCAAAATATTTTTTTGAACTCTTAATTTGTACCTCGACTTTAAATACGGGACTGTGTTGTGGGCCTGATTGTTTGTTAATTTTGTATATAGGTAATGTTTTGTATTTTTTTAAACTATACTCTTGTAGTTGTGTTTTTGCGTCAATTTTTGTTATCGAAGATTTATCCAAAAAGTCATCCCATAAATTTAATATAAATTTTTCAACAATTATTATTCCTTGGTCTAAGTAGATCGCACCTAGTAATGCTTCTAATCCATCACCAATAATTTTTCCATCAGATCTGCTCAAACCTTTGTATGAATTTCCTGTTGTCATATATTTTTTTAATTCAATTTTTTTGGCTATCAACAAACAGGTTTTTTTATTGACTAAATTAGCAAATTTTTTATCTATAACCCCTTCTTTTTCTTCAGGGTAAATTTTAAGTAAAGTTTTTGCCAAAATTAAACCTAGAACTCTGTCACCTAGGAATTCTAATTTTTCATTATTGTTTGTGCTGTCATGACTCTTATGTATTAAAGATTTTTTTAATAAATCAAGATCCTTGAATTTGATATTAATATTTTGCTCAAATTTTGCTACTGGTTCTGTCATTTAAGTAAGTTAAAAAACCTTCCTATTCTAAGTGATTTGTCCCAATTCCAAAATTTCAATACACTTCCAGATATAGTGTCATTTGAAAAAAATATTATTTTAGCGTTTCCTACTAAATTTTCATTTGAAACATAGCCAACGCTAGATAAAAACCTACTATCTTTTGAACAGTCACGGTTATCACCAAGAAAGAAAAAGTGATTTGTTGGTACTTTGTATATATCAGTATTTTGCACGGTTCCTTTTTTTTTATAAACAGCAATATACTGCTTGCCATTAGGTAATGTTTCTTTGTATGCATTAACGTTCGGTGAAGAGACACCACATCTTATTTTGTAATCTGTTTTTATTTTAATTCTTGGTATTAAATTATTGTTTAGTAAGATGCTACCATTTTGAAATTGGATTGTGTCACCGGGCATACCAATTAATCTCTTGATGTAATCTGTTCTATTGTCCACGGGAGTTTTAAAAACAACTAAATCTCCATAATTTGGAGTTTTTTTAAAAAGTCTATTTTTAAATAAAGGCGGGCTAAATGGAAATGAATGCTTGCTATATCCATATGTATATTTTGATACAAATATACGATCTCCTATCAGGAGTGTTGGTTCCATGGAAGAAGAGGGTATGTAAAAAGGTTGAAAAAATAGAGATCTAATAATCACTGCTATAACTAGTGCGTAAAAAATTGTTTTTACATTTTCGATAATTGAATTATATAAATTTTTTTTCATTAATAACTGATAATTACCATAGCTAATGCATATTTTTTTTCATCAGATAAAGAAAGATAAATTTTGTTTTTTTTTTTTATTAAATTATTAGTAACAATTTTTGTTTTTCCTAATAACTCAATAAATGGAGCCCCATCCTTATTATTATTTACTGATATTTCATTAAAAGATATGCCTTTACTCACGCCAGTTCCTAAAGCTTTGGCGAAAGCCTCTTTGGCTGCAAATCTTTTTGAATATGAGGCAATTTTATTCGTTCTTGATTCGCAATACTTAATTTCTTTTTTTGAAAATATTTTATTTTTAAATTTTTTATTTGTGTTAAAAATTTTCTTAACCCTAAGTATGTCGACTATATCAGTTCCTATACCAAAAATACTACCCATGTAAATTTAAAATTCTTTGGAATTTTTTAATTACAGCTGGAAGTCCAATAAAAATGGCTTCACCAATTAAAAAATGGCCAATGTTAAATTCTTTAATTTTTTTAATTCTAGAAATTATTTTTGCTGATTTATAAGTTAGGCCATGACCCGCATGAACATCTAGTCCAAGCTCTGTTGCGTAATTTACAGCTTTATTTAATTTTGATAATTCTAATTTAAATTGTTTTTTTTGATTTATTAAATTACAAACTTTACCTGTATGAAATTCAATGCCGTCTACGCCAAGATATTTAGATGTTTTGACGTCCTTTATGGATGGTTCAATAAATAAACTTACTCTAGACTTATTTTTTTTTAATTTAGTAATAATTTTTTTTAAGAAAATTTTATTATAATCTAAGTTTAATCCACCCTCTGTTGTAACTTCTTTTCTTTTTTCTGGAACTATGCAAACAAAGTTTGGTTTATGCCTAATAGCAATTTTTAACATCTCACTTGTAGCAGCTATTTCGAGATTTAAAGGTATACTTAATTTAGACTTGATCATTTTTAAGTCTAAATCATTTATATGCCTTCTATCTTCTCTTAAATGAATTGTTACAGAGTGAGCTCCGCATTTCTGAGCTAAAATAGCAGCGCTCAAAGGACTTGGGTATTTTTCTCCTCTTGCATTTCTAACTGTCGCAACATGATCTATATTTACACCAAGTCTTATTTTGCTCATTTAAGTTCTCTACTACCTGGTTTTATAGCTAATATTGACTTTAAACTATCTGGCAAGTTATCTGATTTATAGGTGGGTATGTTGATTTCTATTTGAGATATTATTTTCTTATTAATTGTAGATTTTCCATTTGACCTATCAATTAGACATGCAAAACCTATGACTTCTGCATTAGCTGCATCTACTAATTTTGAGCACTCTTTGCTTGATTTACCTGTGGTAATTACATCTTCTACAATTAAAACTTTAGATTTTTTTTTAATTTTAAAATCTCTTCTTAATTTAAATTGTCCATTAACACGCTCTGAAAATATTGTTTCTTTTTTAAGTAATTTTCCTATTTCATAACCGATTATTACACCACCCATTGCAGGAGATAAAATTAAATCAATTCCTTTAAATTCTTTAGAGATTTTTTCACAAAGTGATTTACAAAAATTAGCTGACATATGAGGTTTGCTTAAAAGTTGTGCACATTGAATGTATTGTGCACTGTGCAGACCTGAAGACAGTATGAAATGACCATCTAGTAATGCACTAGTTTCTTTTAAAATTTCTAAGGATTCTTCGTATGAAAGCATTTTTTTTCTCTTTGTGTCTAACAATTCTAAAATTTAACTTTTTTTGTTTGATTTGACTTATCAAGTTTGTAAAGTTTTTTAAATCATTTATTTGTATATCAAACGAAAAATGAATAAATTTATCTTTTTTTCCTAATAACTCTACATTAAGAATATTACATTTATTTAAACCAATTAAAGTACTAATCTCACCTAATACACCCGGTTGATCGGGTAAATCCATCACCAAAGTGCTTGTGTATATTTTATTTTTTTTTTCTTTATTGTCACCTACTTTATCTTGCCAATACCTTCTAATAGCAGCTCTAGCTTTTCCAGTTTTAGATGAAGAAACCCAGTGTAAAGATGGAGATACATTCTTAGAATTAATTATTTCGATTGTATCACCATTGTAGAGTGGAGTTTGCAAAGGGGATTCCCTTCCATTTATTCTACACCCAATTGTTGTATTTCCAATATTTGTGTGTACGGCATAGGCAAAATCTATTGGCGTTGCATCTTTAGGTAGCTTTATAACTTCACCCTTAGGAGAAAAACAAAAAACATTTTCTTGAAACATCTGTAACTTAGTAAACTCATAGTAATGTTCAGGACTACTTCCTGTTTCCATTATTTCAACTAAATCTCTAAGCCAATCGTATTCTTTCCAAGATAGGTCTGAAAATTTTTCAGAAGATTTATATTTCCAGTGTGAGGCTATTCCTCTTTCTGCAAAATCGTGCATTTGTGACGTTCTTATTTGTATTTCAATTCTTTGTTTTTTTGGTCCTATTAAAGCTGTGTGTAAAGACTGATATTTATTTATTTTAGGTGTAGATATATAATCTTTAAACTTAAAAGGTATTGCTGAATATTTGCTGTGAAAAATTCCAAGTGTTTTGTAGCAATCAGATATATTATTTACAATTATTCTAAAACCAATAATGTCACTTAAATGTTCAAGAGAAATTTTTTTATTTTGTATCTTTCTCCAAATTGAGAAAGGTGTTTTTTCTCTTCCTGTAAATTTTGCAATAACTCCGTTCTCTTCTAATGTACTAATCAATTCTTTTGAAATATCTTTGAAATTATCAATTCTATTGTTTTTAATAAATTCCAATCTTTCAGTTATTAATGCTCTTGCTTCATTATTTAGTATTGAAAAAGATAAATCCTCAAGTTCATCACGAATTAAATTCATGCCCATTCTCTCTGCTAAAGGGGCGTAAATTTCCATTGTTTCTTTTGCAATCCTTTTTTTTTTATCTTCTGAATTAAATGCATTTATTGTTCTCATATTGTGTAATCGGTCTGCTAATTTAACCAATAAAACACGGATATCTTTAGATGTTGCAAGAATTAATTTTCTAAAATTTTCTGCTTGAGAGTTATCAGCAGCTTTTTCTTCTAAAGCTGAAATTTTTGTAACACCATCAACTAAATCTGCCACTTCTTTACCAAATTCTTTTAAAACAATATCGTATGTAGTTTTTGTATCTTCCAATGTGTCATGTAACAAACCTGTTATTATTGTGGCACTATCTAGTTTCAGTTCTGCCAATATATCTGCTACTGCTACTGGGTGAACTACGTAAGGTGCTCCAGAAAAGCGTTTTTGATTTTTGTGCGCCTCTATAGCAAAGTTAAAAGCTTTACTTAAAGGGCCAATTGAAGAAAATTTATTATAAGATTGAATTTTTGAAATTAATTGATCGCTATTAATCATTATTCAATTGTAACACGTTCTTTTAATCTTGTAATCTCATTCCTTAATTTAAAGCTAAGTTTTTTGATTAAAAAATCTATTTTTTTATTAAGTATAGGATGAATCCATAATGGGGACATTTCCTTTAATGGGAAAAGAACAAAATTTCTTAAATGAGCTCTAGGATGTGGTATTGTAAGTTCTTTTGAATTAAGTATTTTTCCTTCATAATCAATTAAATCAATATCACAGGTACGTGGTTGATTTTTAATTTCTCTAATTCTTTGTAATTTTTTTTCGGTTCTATTAAATATTTTTATCAAATCAAAAGGTGAATGGTCAGATTCTATGTTTAATCCTATATTTAAAAATTTTGGATTTTTTTTATTTGGGTAGGATGGTGTCTCGTAAATACTTGAGATCTTAACAATCTTAATGTTGTTTAGTGAGATTAATTCAATAGTTTTTTTTAAATTAAAAAGTCTATCTCCTCTTGAAGAGTCTAAATTTGAACCTATATTTAAAAATATCATTTTTTTGAATTACTAAATATTCTAGCTTTTTCTCTGGTCCAGTCTCTATTTTTTTTAACTTGTCTTTTATCATAAAGTTTTTTTCCTTTTCCTACTGCAATTTGAATTTTAATTTTTCCTTTTTGAAAATATAATCTAGTTGGAACTAGGGTTAACCCTTCTTGGTGTATCATTCCTATTAATTTATTGATTTCTTTTCTTTTTAATAAAAGTTTTCGGTCTCCTTTGGGATCGTGATTGTTATAACTAGACTGCTTATATAAAGGTATGTGAGAATTAATTAGAAATATTTCTCCACCTTTATCCACTGCATATGAATCCGCGATACTGGCTTTACCATCACGAATAGATTTTACCTCAGAACCTTTTAGTGCAATACCGGCTTCGAGTAATTCCAAGAAAAAATAATTAAAACTTGCTTTCCTGTTAAGACAAACTATTTTTTGCCCAGGAAATTCTTTTGGTTTCATTAAATTAACTCTGCGTGTTCTAGGGCTTTCTTAACTGCAGATTTAGATGCATCAGTAATTTTAACAAGAGGAAGTCTAACATCATCTGGTGAAAGTTTTAATAAAGAAGCTGCGTATTTAACAGGCGATGGATTGCTCTCAATAAAAAGAGAGTTATGTAGTGGTGTTAGTAATTTATTTATTTCTTCTGCTTTTTTTTGAAGGTCACTATTGTTTTTATCCAAGGATGCATTTTGCATTTCAGAACATAGTTTCGCTGCAATATTAGCTGTAACACTAATACATCCACTTCCACCTTTTTTATTGAACTCTAGAGCATTGTTATCTTCACCAGTTAACATAATAAATTTATCTCCCATCGCTTTTTTTTGTTGTACAGCCCTATTTAAATCACCTGTTGCATCTTTAACTCCAACAATATTTTTTAATTCAAATAAACGAGTCATGGTTTCAACGGACATATCAATTACAGATCTAGAGGGTATGTTG
>Ga0307986_10000558_pt1 | contig 27628 bp, 37 predicted proteins | sample EllFjometageno82_FD_203170 | JGI IMG/M metagenome (GOLD analysis project Ga0307986, IMG submission 203170) | Marine microbial communities from Ellis Fjord, Antarctic Ocean - #82 | ecosystem: Environmental > Aquatic > Marine > Unclassified | place: Southern Ocean | collected 2014-10-09 | reverse complement strand
CTGAAGAACCAATATTTGGTCGTCAATCAGATGAAGAAAAAGCAACCGCTGCTATCACTATGGAAGAGCAGCTTAAAGAGCAAGCTTTGCTAAGACAGCTGAAAGCTGACACTATGGCCACAGATGGCCGTAAAGGCTACACGCCTGGGCAAGATACTTTAGGTGTTAATGATGAGCTTGACGGAGCACGCAAAGACTATATGCCTGGCGAAGATCCGTTAGGAACTCCTGGTGGAAGCAACAGAGGGTCACGCAAAGGTTTTACACCTGGAAATGGAAACTTGCCTGAAGACGATTATTTAGCTGATGAGTTAGCTCAAATTGATGCTATTAACGATGGTACAGTTGAATCTTTAGATTCTGCAGAGTTAACTGACGGTGAGTCTGGGGCAACATCTCCAAACATTCACGAAAACGAACCTGGAACTACTCCTCCTGAAGTAATAGCTAAAGAAGCTGACGACGCTGATAACGAAATTATAGCTGCAACTGCGGGTAATCCTCATCTTGGTGAGGTTGCTACAGATGCTAAAACTGAAGTTGAAAATCTTAAAACAGAAGTTGAAACTGGTGCTACAACCCCAGAAGCTGCAGCCGACAAAATTAAAAACTCTTTAGGTCAGCTTGGTGAATTACTAGGTATTGATGGTAAAGATTTAATTAGAGGCTTATTTAGGTACGCTGGTGCAAGAATTTTTGGTATGAGCGGAAATCAAGCTGGAAGATTTGCATACGAAGGCTTTACAATGGATGAAACTGCTGAAGCTAAAGTAGAGGCTGCTAAACTTGAAAATATGGGGCTAGGCGCGGGAGCTACTGCTAATCAAAAAAATCTTAAAGCTTACAAAGAAGAAATTCAGCGTATTGATAATGATACCTCTTTATCAGATAAAGAAAAAGTTACTGCTAAGAAAACTGCCAACGAAGTGTTTGGTGTTAATAAGCCTACTTCAATAGGAAGGCCTATAAATATTCAAGGCATTAGACCCGATGGTTCAGAAGAAATAGCTTTTGGAAGGCGTAATGATAATGGTAGCTATGATGTATTTATGGATGAACAATGGGTACCAATTGAAGAGTCAGGATTAACTGATGTTCAAGTAACTGGTCGTAATGCTAGCCAAGCATTTGAAAAAGGAGTGGCTGATCCTAGAAATGATGTAAATATTGATAATGCTACTTATGTTTCATCTGGTGGTGTTCCAACATTTAAACATAAAAATGAGTCTGAAAAGAAAAGTTATCAATTAGCTAAACGCGCTGTTGATGTCTATCCAGTTGTTGATGCTATGATGAAAGACCCTGAAATGCGTAAGCATATTACAAGTGCAATGGGTGGGTTACAAACATACGCTGCTGGTAATGCTAACGCAAAAATTACTGCCGCTTCAATTAACTTGGCTATTGGTGACTCTATACCCCAAAAATATAGATCCGCTACGCAAGCATGGCTACAAGCTTTGCTACGTGCTGATACAGGTGCTGCTTACTCAGAGACTGAAATCATGGACTATATTGCTACTAACATTCCACAGGTTGGAGATACAGACGACACAGTTGAGTTTAAATTAGCTCAAATGCAGTCTACAACTGAAACTATGGCTGCTAACGCGGGCCAAGGTGCCAAGTATCTACTTGGAAGATTAGATGGGTCAATTGAGCCCCCTGATTCTGTTAAAAGATTACAGTCTGTAGGGTTAGGTACAAAAACTAATAGTGATGACTCAACTGAAAGAAGCTCTGAGTTACAAGCAGCTTTAAATCAATATTAATAAGGAGTCAATATGGCCGAGTATAGTATAAAAGAGTTAGAGCAAAAATTTATGAACGCTCATAACGCTGGTGATACAAAAGCAGCAAAACTCCTTAAAGATATGATTGTCAACCAAGAACCTGGAAAAACTCCTAAGGCTAAGTCTTGGGAGTTGTCAGACGGAGGTTTAAGATTTGACAAACTGCAAGAAAATGAAAGTTACGTATCCGACCTTAAAAAAGTTCATAAAGCACTTAGAGGAAATGATTGGGATGGTAGTGATGAAGAGTTAATTGAAGACTCTTTTGAATACTTTAACAGCACCTTAAATAATGAGTTGTCTTTGGCTGGAACTACTAAAGACATTTTTGATATGGATGATGACACTAAATCTTCAATGAATAACGTATTTAACACTTATAACAATACTAATATCACTGGCGAAGGTTCAAGACCATTATTAGAGCAGGCTAAAGATGCTGCTTCATTACTATGGGCTCCTTCTACATATTTTGGTGGTAAATTTATTGCGGGTGGTGCTATGCACGTAGGTGCTAAGCAAGGTATTAAAAAATTACTATCTGGCTCAGTTGCTAAAAGATCAGGTCTTGTAGCTGGTGGAATTGTTGGCGTTCATGATGCTGGTATTCAATTAGGTGTTGAAGGACAATTAGATGAAGACAAAGAGTTTGATTGGAAACGCGCTGCTCTTTCTACTGGTATGGGTTTAACCTTAGGTGCTGCGGCTCCTTTGGCTATTAAAGGTGCAGGTAAACTAATATCTGGAACAGGTAAAGCTGTTACTGGCACTGCAAAAGCTATTGCTAGCCCAATACAAAGTGTTCAAGCACTCAAAGGTGCTGCTATCAAAACTGGTGGTGGTGGAGAAGCTGCTAGAGAAGGTGTGGCCAGAGAGGCTAAAGAAATTCTTGACAATGCTGTTGGCACTGGTGGCAAGGAAGAAGCTGCTTCTGGTTTAAATGACAATCTTAACAGGGTTATAAGCAAAGGTAAAATTAGGTTTACCAAAAAGTACGACGAGCTAGGTGAAATAAAAGTTACCCAAACGCAGATTAAAAAATTGGTTAAAGACCTTCATGCTAAACCTGGTGTTTCTAAAATTGGTAATTTACAAAATACTATTGATGCTATGGTTGGTAAAGAACTAACCCCTACACAAGCTTTGCGTAAAATTCGCTCTACATTAGGAAAAGAATCTAATAGAGCACTTAGAGGCGTTGGTCCTAATATTAGCTCTGATCAAGTTTTAAATAATTTCTACAAACAATCTAGAAATTTGTTTACTGCTTCTGCTAAAAAAGCTGGCAAAGGTAACGCAGCTAAAAAATTAGACAAAGACTACTCGGACTTTTTGCGTATTAGGGCAGATAGAACTATTATAAATGCAACAGAAGATAGTTCAGCTGCAACTAGAAAATTAGTTAATACTATATCTAGCAAAGATCCCCATAAAGTTGATGAGTTTATTAAGCAAATGGACAAATTGGGTACATTATCTGGCGACGCTGCATTTGGTAAAGCACAAAAAGCAAATCTTCAAATGGCTTTGCATGAACATTTATTTACAGGAACAAATGCCGCTCCACTTAAAAGATTTTTAGGCGATAAAAGTGGTGTTAAAGTTTTGCAAAAAGTTTATGGCGATGTTATGGATAAGCAAGCGTGGCAAGGTTACGCTGATATCCTAGAAAATGCTGCTGACCACGGTGGGTTAGGTGTTCTTATGACAAGAATTCTAGCGGGTGGCGCAGGTGCATTTACTGGAGGCCCTTTTGGCGCAGTTGGTGGCTACGTTGCTATCAATGCACTTATGAAATCTAAAGCATTTCAGAGACAAGCTATGAAAGTTTTTTCTAACAATCCTAAAAAGAAAGAACAAGGATTAGGGGCTATAGCTAAAATTATGGAATCTAAAGGTATTGATGGACCCGCACGTAAAAAGATACAAGACCTACTTGTAGGCTCAGCTACTATTGGCGGTTTAGGATATACTGCTAAAGATGCTACTGATACAGAAATGGTTAAACAAGGTTTAAAAAGCCTAGACCCAAGTATTTCACAATACTTTGAATAATAGGAGACTATATGAGCGTTTTAAGTTCAGTTGTTGCGTCAATCAACAAAGCAATAATTAAAGCTACTACGGCTGGTGATACAAAAGCAGTCAGTAAGCTTACAAAGCTAGCCGATAAACCTGATGCTGTTACAAATAGAATACAGCAGATTGAAGCTAAACAAATTGAATATGATGATACACCTATAGATACTTATATTCATCAAACCCAAGCGCAGGGCGATATCAACGAAGGCAACTTCAATTATCGCTCAGGTTCCAGTCCTGCTGCTGCTGGTAAAGGAGAAGGCATATTTACTAGTCCTACTAGTTATGCAGACCAGAATGCAGCATATGGGCCCCGAGAGCTAGGAGTTGTGACAACGAGAGCTGATGCCGCCAAGTTAGGTCAAGGACAAACTAGACTTGCTATGGACGGGCCAGACACTCCTGAAACATTTGTCCCTGAAGCACAAGTGCAAGAGATTTTTGAAATCAAACCTGCCGTTATGCAATTAACCGAAATGGGTAATAAAACTGTCAGCTCTATAGCAAAAGCTACTGACAACTTTAAAGCGTCTGTTTCAGATATGCGCAAAAGCAATGACATTAAAAATATGTTTAAAGACGAAGATATGTCTGATGAAAACATAGTTGGAATGTTTGTTGATTCACTTAGAGTTATTGATGAAAACGCTGCTGGGCAGGCTAGAAAAGTTGCTGGACACGAAAAAGTGTACGAAAGAATATCTTTGCAAGATTTGTATGATAAAGTCGGTCGTAAAGTAGAAGCCCGTATGACTACAGGAACTAAAGATAGGTGGCCTCCTGCTAAACGTAGAGAAGTTGGGGCTACTATGCTAAACTATACCAGGGGTAACCTGGGTGACTTTATTGAAGAAGCTATGGTTAAAACCAAAACCGGTAAAGGAATAGAGGTTAGAGATGAGTTATTGCTAACTACTAATAAAGGCTTTAAAGATTGGGCTCGCACTGGCGGAAGAACATTAATGAATGCCCTCGAGGGACCCAGAGAAGCTAGGAATCCTGCTATTAACCATCATGGTGATTGGGTTATGAATGAAGCTGGAGAGATCACAGGATTTCCCCGTGGCTCTACCAAAGCTGGATTCTTTTCTGGGGGAAGTAAAGTTCAGCTATCCGAGTCTCATTTTCCTTCAGTTGTTAAATCTTTAAATATTTTAGGCAGACAGCAAATTGGTGTGGATAGAGAGTTCTTTGAATTAACAAAAACATTAGGTAAAAAGGGTGTATTAAAAGAACGCCCAGGGCCATTAGCTGAGCATAAAGCATCTCTTAACTTGCAAAGGTTAACTGACAATGAACAAGACGAGTTAACAGAAGCATATGACATTTTGCAAAATGCCCTTAAAGAAGCGTATCCTGATAAACCACCTACTGGAAAACAGTTTATTGAAATGAAAGAATCTATGTTTTCAGGCAGAATAAAAGCGTTAGACTCAGTTGCTAGAGAAACAAAAACTAAAGGTAATCAATACAAATCTAAACAAAGTTCAACTAGAAGACTAGACGAAGAAATAGAAAAAAGATTTGCTAATGACCCTGAGGCTAAAGTGTATATGCAGCATAACGTTGATACTCGTGGCCGTACATCACCTATAGATCCTTCTGGAGCTTCTTTAAACTCTGGTGGCGCAATTCGCCATGGATTTACTGGCTCTAAAAAGCCGATAGTATACGGAGATGAAGGGTTTAACCAAATTGTTGATGATTTAGTTTTATTTGATGATAAAGCGGGGCTAAGCAAAATACAAGGCACTGGCTTAGACAGACATTCACATTGGCTAAAGAACAAGGATACTTATTTAAAGCAAGGTCAAGAAGCTATAGACAATGCAAGTAATCCTGACTGGAACCCAAAATGGATGGATAGAAAAGATGCAGGGCCTTACTTAAGAGGGGTTATGGAAGTAGCTCGAATTAAGAAAGCAAATGATGCTGGTGTTCCTTATGAGTCTAATATGATGATTGAGGTTGACGCGCCTTCTTCAGGCTCTCAGCATATTGGTGCACAATACGGCGACGAAAACACATTAAATTTAACAAGTGTTCTTACTGACCCTGTTGATCGCACAGGCTTAACCGCTGCTGAAATAAGATTATTGAGTGAAGGTGTTCCAGATGATGCTATTGCTAAAGATTTGTATACTGACGTTGGTGTTAAATACAAAAAGAACATGCAGGCTAGTTACGATAAATTAGCTGAAACTGACCCTGAAAAAGCTCGTTTGTTTAAAGAAATTTCAGATGAATTTTTAGGTGGGGACAGGGGAATTGTTAAACCTATTGTTATGAAGGTTCCTTATGGAGCAGGAAATGATACGCTTAAAATGGATTTAAATTCTCAATTAGATGGTAGAAAAAAATTAGCTATCTTAGAGCGTGGGGTTGATCCTGATGAACTAATGGAATTCCATTGGAATGAAGGTATGGCTAAGGCTTTGAATGAAGGGCTTGCTACACAGTACGCTTTTAAAAAGTTTAATTCTGTTATAGGCAAAATCTTTAATACTAGAAAAAATAGAAAGCCATTGCTAGTTGAAGGCCCTGCCGGGGATATAACTGACTTAACAAAATATGTTATGGGGAGTGAAAGAACCTTTCGAGCTACTATTGGTCCTGAAGGTGTCCCGGATTTAGCTGCTGTTAGAGCTGATAATTGGAGGGGGCAGGAGGTAACTGTATATAACCAAATTCCTAAAGCCGACATATCACCAGAAGCTATTAATAAAATTGCAACTGATGCTAGAATGGTAACTCAAGGAATGGCACCTAATGTAACACACATGATGGATGCTGCGTTTTTACATAAGTTGGTTCAAGCTGCAAATGCCGCTGGTATTGAAGTCAGAGTTGTTCATGACGCATTCTTTGTTCATCCAAATGATGTCAAAGCTGTTAAACAACTATCTGGTAAAGTATTTCAAGATCTTCATGCTAACTACAATATCAGGCGAAAGATGGTCGAAGGGCTTTCTGAAGCTACTGGTATGCCAATAGAAGAAATATTAGCTAAAATTGAAGCTAAAGGTTTAACTATGGAAACCGGGTTTGATATTGGTGCACAACCAGTTGAAAGATTTACTAATGTTGTTAGAGGAGGATAATTATGTATAAAGACTACAATGTAATGTCCGCTCAAGGAATGACGGATGCTGAAATATTAAGAGCCAATGGGGGCCCAGAGAAATTTGCTGGAACCCCAAGAGTTAATACATTTATGGTTAATAAAGTTTATCACGATAATCTTAAAGCTGGAATGTCTAATAGCGAAGCAAATGTAAGAAGAGTTGAAGCTCAAAAGTTAGTGAAAGCTACTAAAGAGTGGAGAGGTTACTAAAAACAAAAAATAAAGCTACATTTTGGATAATTGTCCAATTTGTAGCTTTATTTTTGCTTTGTAGCAGAAAGTTGATACCCAGGATCTCCGTATGGGCTACTTCTTAGTGCTAGGCTTGTGTTTGTTTAGCCTTATTCTTTAGCATTCTACAACAAAAGATATGAAGCAATAAGCAAAAATAAAGGACCATAGCTAGGTATTAACCCAACTATAGTCCCATATTTGCTTACTTAATTTGCAGTAAGCTCTTTTGCCAAATCAGTAGCTGACAGTCCTCCTACTAACTTCCGCGGTTCTTTGCCATCAACTATAATAACTGTTGTAGGAAGAGACCTAACCCCATAAGTGATAGACATCTCAGTTCCTTTTGGCGACTCAATGTTATATTCTTCTACTTCCCAATTTTCTTTAAGCTTATTTGTTACTTGCTCAAATATAGGACCATAGTTTTGACAAGGTCCACACCAGTCAGCATGAAATTTCATTACTTTATTCATTATGTTTTCTCCGAACTATGAAACGCTGCAATCCTTAAAGATTTTATTAATCCTAAGATTGTAATCTCTAGCTCTTCTTTCATTTCATTGTTGTAACTAGCACTTTCATATAAACCAATTGCTATACTAAGTGCTTCTGCTATTTCCCCAACTGGGTAGTTTCCAGTTTCCATTATTTTTTCTCCTTAGAACCTACAATTGCAGGTTTCTTTTCTTCTTCTTTTTGTGGATTTTTAGTTTCAAGCAGAAATCCTACTAAATTTCCGTGTATAGCGTTATCCATTGGAATTTCATCAATTTCAACTATTGATGTATTTAAGAAATGTGAATCTGTATCCACCATTTGAATTGTTACTTTAGCCATTAGTGCCATTATTATTCTCCTATTACTTGCATTATTGTGTTTTCAGTATACCACCTGAATTTATTTTTAGTTGCCCATTCGCCATGGGTTAGCTTTGTGCCATCTTTACGAGCTTTTGCATGAGGCATTGGGGTTTTATGATTGTAAAATAGAAATAGTAACTCTTTGCCTTTAGGTAAAGACTCCCTAACCCATACATATTTTCTAGCCTCAGCATTATCCATAAATCTTCCTTTAGCTTCAATAATTAAACTGCCTTTGCTAAAGTCAGGAGTATAGGTGTGATCAATTGTATATGGAATCTTTTCTGGGTGGTGTTCCCAGCTATTTAATATCCCATCCCCTAATTCACCTTCCCATTTGGAATCAGCCCCTCTTACAGAAGCTTTCCATTTGTTATTTGGTCTATATGCCATGCAAATCCTCTATTTTATTAATATACTCTTTTTTGCTAAGTTTAACCTCTTCACTCCAACCCCAGGATTCTCCCGACATTCCTGCCGCATTGTAGTCTGTGACGGTTCCTTCAAAGAAGTTTTTAAAGCTATCGCCGCCAATAATCCATTCTACCCAAGGTAGCGGATTTTCTTTAACTTTGAAATTAGGCTTTAATCCTAATTGTATAAGTCTCCTATCTGCAATATATCTAATATACTGCTTAACCTCTTCAGACGTTAGTCCTTCAACGGGCCCAAGATCAAATGCTAAGTCAACTACTTTATCTTCTAGTGCAACAGCAACTCTAACCATTTCGTACACTTCATTTTTAAATTGGTCATTAACAACACGTGGATGTTCATCAACAAATACTCTAAATAACTTAGTCATAGCTTCTACGTGCTTAGTTTCGTCTCTTATTGACCACTCCACAACTTCACACATACCTTTCATCTTACCAAACCTCTGATAATTAAGAAGCATAATAAACGCCGAAAACAGGCTCATGCCTTCATTAATACAAGTTTGAGCTAAAGCTTTGCCTAAACCATGGTGTGTGCTTACATCGTTATCTTGCATAAACTCAATCTTAGCGACCATTTCTTCATACTCTAAAAATGCTGAGTACTCTTCATCAGGAAAGCCTAATGTATCGCTTAGTAAGGCGTAAGCTCTTTGATGCGTTCCCTCACGATTAGCAAAAGATAAAAGCATATTCCTAATTTCATTGTTTTTAAACTTAGGAATAAATAAATCGCAGTAGTTTGAGGCCACTTGCACATCTGATTGTGTAAACAATCTAAATATTTGCGTTATGTGGTTCTTTTCTTTTGGGGTTATTACTTCTTTCTTCCATTGGTCAACGTCTTCTTGTAGCTTTAATTCCCAAGTGCCCCAATGAATCTTTTCATGATCCTCTGTGACCTCCATTGCAAATGGGTATTTAAAGGGTTTGTACGTTTTACTCTCTTCTAATAAACTCATTTTTCTCTCCCTGTATTTATCCCGAGCACGCTAAGCACTCAGTATCATCAATTTTAAAATCTTTAATTTTGTCTTGTTCTACCTTTATTCCAACTTTTTCACCCGTCTCACCTGCTGATGCTCTTAGATAATATAAACCCTTAAGATTAGATTTCCAAGCTGTTATATGAACGCTATTAACATAAGACTTCATAGATCCTGCTTCAAAGAATACATTAACGGATTGGCCTTGGCAAATGTGTACTTGTCTGTCTGCAGCATGTTGAACAACCCAATGTTGATCCAACTCAAATGCAGTTTTAAATACATCTTTTTCCCAATCTGATAAGTAGTCTAAGTGCTGAACAGATCCTTCGTGCCTTATAATATCTCTCCACTCTTCCTCCAACCATTCTTTGCCTTTAGCTAATCGAAGCCTGTGCTCTTCTAAAACAAATTCTAAATTAGCATTTTTAATTAAATGGGCCCCAACTCTAGTTCTGTGCGTAAATGCATTTGACTTAAGTGGTTCAATAGAGGGCGATGTTCCAAGTATCATACCTGAATTAGCGTTAGGCGCAATAGCTAACAAATGACTATTTCTGTGGCCTGTTCCTTTGCCAAGTTTGTATTCGCCTCTTATTTTAGCTAAAGCCTTAGTAGACTCTACCGCTTGTTCTTTAATATGCTTAAACATCATTTGGTTTCTACCTACAGCTAATGCAGATTCAAATGGTATATTATGCGACTGTAGATAACTATGAAAACCCATAGCTCCTAAACCTAAGCTCCGTTCAGACACAGCGGAGTTTACAGCTCTTGCTATTTCTGGTGGTGAATGCTTTATAAATTCTTCAAGCACATTGTCTAACATAGTAATTAGGTCTTGTACTAAAGTTGTGTCAACCCAATCTTCAAACTTTTCTAAGTTAACAGACGACAGGCAGCATACAGCTGTTCTATTTTCATCTGTTGGCAAATGAATTTCATTACATAAGTTAGAACCTTTAATAGATAACCCATGATCTTTTAAAGCTTGTGGCAATTTTCTGTTAGCCTCATCAATAAAGTTAATGTAAGGTTCTCCTGTCCTAAATCTTGTCTCCAGTACTCTTTGCCATAAGCCCCTGGCATCTACAGTATCTCTAACAGACTTATCGTGCGGGTCGATTAAATCCCATGATTTGCCATTAATAACTTTATTCATAAAGTCGTCAGTAACATTAACAGCATTATGCAAATTAAAACATTTACGATTACTGTCACCACCGGTAGGAACTCTTATATTAAGAAATTCAACAATATCAGGGTGACTGATGTCTAAATACGCGGCATACGAACCTTTTCTTGTTTTACCTTGCTTATATGCTGTCATTGACGAATCAGCTACCTTAATAAAGGGTATTGGTGATGGTGCTTTGTCTGAAACTGCCCTAACATCTGACCAATGACCACCGACTCCTCCACCTTTTACCGACAGCCACGCTAATTCAGATTGGTGAGATATAAGTCCTTCTAGCGTATCTGGCACGTAAGATAAAAAGCAGCTAATAGGCAATCCTTTTACTTTCTCACCTTCTTTTGGGGCATTAGATAGTATTGGCGATGAAAACATAAACCAACCATTAGATACCGCATCGTAAAGTCTTTGTGCTAATTCTAAATCACCTCCCGAATAAGCAACACTAGCCCTTGCGTATGCTTGTTGTGGTGAGGTTTCTCCTTCTTTTAAATAGAAACTGTCAAGTAGCTCTCTAGCTTGCTCCGTCATTTCTAAATCTCTTTTTAAATCAATTTTTATTCCTAAATAATTTCTCATATTTTTCCTTATTTGTTTGCGAAAAAAGCAATATAACCTATATTACTACAGGCTAAATTGCTTAGTCTTCTAATGTCCTTTTGGAGGATTTGTCATTTCCTTAAGAGGTATTGCTTCAGAAGGCACAAAGCCCTTCTTCATATACTCAGAAAATTTCATACATAAAACTTCTCCATTTACTCTTTCGCAATAAATGCCACCAGTATCATTTGTTTTTCCATTAGTGTATGTCATACCAAGTTTCCCCTATTTTAGATGTACCATCCATTCTACAATTAAAGCCTAACTGTTCACCCGCCATAGTTGCAGCTTTTTCTAGCACAGTTGCTAGTTTAGGTGCATCTTCAACAGAACATTCAAAGTTTTGCTCGTCATGCATAATAGCTAGTAATTTGCAATCGATACTATTCTTTTCTATTAACTTTGCAGATATACTTGCCCACTCTTTTGCAAGAATGGCTTCGTTACCTTGTAGCAAATAGTTAAGTAGCTTATGCGGTGAGTCTACTTGGATCTTCCTGCCGTCTTGGGCAGTAATAGCTTTACCACCAGATTTTTCAAAATCTAGTCTTAGCTTAGATTGCAACTTGCTTAACGCAGGAAAGCTCTTTAAGAACTTTGCTTTAAGCTCTTTCCCATCTTTAGCCTTGCCTCCAACAATAGAACCAATCTTAGCATCTCCCGCACCAAATAAAAATGCGTAAATAAAAGTCTTAGCTTGCGCTCTAGTTTTCAATCCAGCAGCCTTTTGGTTTACGGTATGAACATCTGTACCTTCAACCTCTTTACCAGTAATAACTGTTTCTGAATATGTGTTATCACCCATAGCTGCAGCTAATAATCTTAACTGTGCAGATGCTAAGTCACACCCAACTAAAACTCGATCACGAGGAGCTATAAAGATTTCTCTCATCTCTTTCCCAAATGTTGCTTTAGCCCCTGGTACATTTACTAAGTTTTTGTGACTCATTCTTCCGGTTGCAGTTCCTAAAGTAAACGGGACACACTCTATTCGCCCATCTTTGCGCCTTGATCCTAACCACCCCTTTGTCTCTTCTTTTTGATTTTGAAGAGTGTTAAGGCGATGCTGATACGTAGCATGAAGAGCGATGTCTTTTCCAAGAGTACCTTTAATAGACCCATAAGAATCCTCCGTTAATTTAGCTGAAGTTCTAATCATTCTTCCTTCAGCAGTTCGTTTTGTATTCCACTCCGTAGGCTTCCAGCCATTCTTGAATAGTAACTTTTTCACTTCACTATGTTGTGTTAACTTAGCATCATGAAATTCTACTTTACAATATGCTCCATAAACTTTTACTCCTTCACCAAGCCACTTAACTTGCGCAGAATGTAAAGCACCTGCTTTAGTGTATCTTGGTAAAATAGGTTTCTTCAATCGTTGTCCATCTTTTAACTCGGCATCGTATTTAATGCCTACAGTACCTAATATTTCATTGCATTCTTTATTAGTAACCCAAACATCCGGGCATTTAATAATCTTCGGCATTGATGGTTCGATCTTTTCTCTAAGTATTTCTATTTCCTTCTTCAGGAAAGCTACATGCCTTAAAGCTAATCTTTCATCAATTAACCAACCATTCTTAACTTGTTTTGCACTAATTTTAGCAATTGCAAATTCGCGTTGAATAACAGATTTAGGAATGCCTGAACTCTTAAACTCTTTCATTAGTTGTATGTAAACACGAACGTTTATTTGCACGTCCATTTCGCATCTATTAAGCATAGCATCCTCATACACTTTCCATTGTTCTTGGACAGGTTTAAGAACCCCTAAAGCTTCTCCCCATTGGCCTAAGCTGTGTCTACCTTTTGTTCGCCCTAGCTTACGGTTAAAGTTTAGTAATTGGGACATTAGAAATGTATCAACAAGCGTTGCACTAGTTTTAAAGTCATGTAACTTTTCTAGTACTACTTGATCATATGCAATCCAATTATGTCCAATAATTTGCTTTGCCGTTGACATAATTTTAAGCGCTTCCTCGATACTTCTGTAATTATCATTATGGTCAGTAAAAGTTTCTTTTTCTTTTGTCTCTATATTAAACATGCTGATGCACCATAGTTTAGTAACATCATTCTGGAAGCCATTTGCCTCCAGATCAACTACAAGTTTTTCATTCATATTTATATCTCCTTTGTTATTTATAATTGACTAAATTCTACTGGTACATTAGTTAATCTACCTGTATCACTGTCAAATCTTGCATGACCAGCCGGACCTGTAAATCCTGTAAAGCGATTCTTAAGTACACTAATCTTAACTCTTTGTCTTTCAAACTCATCTTCTTCGTATTTATTTCTACTAAAGCCAATAATTTGAAATGCAATTTGCTTTAGTGATCCTGAGCCTTTAAGTGCATCTTCAGTTATATTAGCTCCCTCTTCGTAAGTTTTAGTTCCGCCACCAGTTTTTCTTAAATGACTGACAACTCCAATCCATACATCAAATTTCTTGCATGTTTTAAGAAGGTCGCTCATTAAACGATCCATAGCTTCATTTGTATTTCCGTCAACTTCACTTACAGCTAAAGTAATATGGTCCAAATAAATAAACTTGCAACCACTTGCTGCCATAAACTCAATTTTATCCATTAATGAATTATCGCTAACTGAGCCTTGATGGTCAAGTAAAACTAATCTTCCACTTCCAGCCACTGCATTCCAAGCTTTCTTGCCTTCTTCCCCTTCACGATCGAAAGGAACATCTGGTAATGATATGCGTTTGTTTAAATGCAAGCCTACAAGACCATCTAAAGTTTCTCTAACCGATTCTTCAAGAGACACAATGCCTACTTGTATTTCGGTAGTTTGAAGTATATGATAAATATCTTCTCTAACAAATGAAGATTTACCTGACCCTGTGCCTGCCGTAAATATAGTTAGTTCACCAGTACGTCTACCATAAGTCATTTTGTTAACGTCACCAAAACACTCTGGATATGGTATTGAATCCTCTCTACGATCCTCATTAAATAAAGACCATGTATCTGCAGAGTTTACAATGCCTGCCGGTGAATATGCTTCAGCATTCCAAATAGCTTTTTCTAGTTCATATAGTTTATCTGCTACTAAATAATCACTAGCATCTTTACCATGTCTACCCAAAGCTGCTATTTTAGCTTTACCTGTGCGTATTGTTTTAGCGCACTGTTTAGCACCATCTTGACCTTGCTCATCAGCATCAAACATAAACACTACCTCATCAAAGCTATTTAGATATTCTAAGTTAGCTTGAATTTGTTTATGAGCATTTCCCGCTCCATTAATTACTGATACCACTGGCCACTCTTGATCTTTCTTATTATAAAGTTGTTGAACAGCCATTGCATCCAAAGCCCCTTCTGTAACAACAATTTTCTTGCTGCATCCAGGTGGAAACTTAGATTGACCAAACAACTCATCATTATTTTTAACTGAGCCAATAGCTATAAACTTTTTGTCTTTTACTTCTCTTCTTTCATAGCCTACAACTGCGCTCTTATTAGTGACAGGATAATAATGAAACTTAATAGTTTGACCATCTGTTTCAGAGTAACCCACTTTAACACCATATAATTCTGCAACTGCTTTATTAATCCTTCTTTCTTTAAATCCTCTTACTGGAAATTTGTTTACTTCCTCAACTGTTTCTTTTGTGTTCATAAACTCATCTCCTTGTGTGTTTGTTGGTTTTACTGTGTTTGTTTGTAATATTCCTGTGGCTTCACACCCAAAACAGAAATAAGTAAACTTATCACCGTTATCGTATACAGCTCTATTATCGTTTGAGCCGCAATCTGGGCAAGGCTCATGCCTAACAAAGCTTCCTTCTTGATTTTCCATATTAATCTCCATGTTATTTGTGTGTGTGTATTTAAATTAAGCCTATCGAGACCTCTCCTCCGAGAAGGCCTCTGTAGGATTAACTCCTATTTAAAACTCATCATCTGCATCGATGTCAAGATCTAAATCTTCTTGTGAATCTTTGAAAGGGCTTGCATCTGTAAATTCAGCACCTTTTTCAACCTTACCAAACTCCGAACCACCAACTGCCTCAGCTTCGTAAGGGATTAGCTTAGACACTAAAACATTCTTTAGTGATGTAGAAGTTCCTTTGTTACCATTGTAACTCCAATCGTATGTGTCATAAGAAATAGTTCCAACAGAACCATTGCCTACAGTAACACCCACTAGTGGAATGATTAAACCTTTATCATCTTTTGTAAATACACCTGGAGCTTTCAAATCTTTTCCACCCGCAGTTACCGCATTAGCCTTAAAAGTGATCTTGTAAAGACCTGTTTCTTTGCCCTCTGCGTCTTCTACAGGGCGCAATGCTCTAATAAGCCCTTTCTTCTTAAAATCTTGTGCTACTTCTTTAGTCACATTAGCTGTTGAAGACCACTGTTTTTTCTCAAAGTTTAATTGAGGATTTTTAGGGTCTAAGAAACACCACGATAATTCTACATTTTCTAATAAATTTGCCATTTTTTTATTTCTCCATTGTTTTTATAATTAGTGGGAGATTCCACATTTCATTTTCTACTCTTCTCATCCAAAGTAGTCTTCCCATTTCGACCATTACACATTTGTGAACTTCTCCATAGGCCTTTTTGTAAGCCCTAGCAATTGCAACCCAAGCATCATCAATTCCAGGATTAGCTGCTAATAATTTATCAGCTGTTACTTTTCCTATTTTGGGTACACCTTGGATATTATCCACGGGGTCTCCAGCTAACATTTGGAATTGCATTGATCTCATGCCATCAAACTCTGTTACATAGCTTGCTTCTTCTTTTCTAAAGTTGTACTTGTTACCAGGAACCATCCAAAGGTCTTTATCCACAGTGCATATACATGTACCGTCTGGATCTTTGCTTTGAGCAATAGCTAATGTATCATCAGCTTCCTCGTTAACACTTACAACCGCGCCATACTTATCTGTTAAATAATTTCTTACTTTTTGATAATAATATGGTTTTTCAGCCGTTCTATTTCCTTTATAAGGTTTAGTTACACTAATATCCTTTCTAAAGTTAGTATGCCCTGACAGGTGAACCTCAAAAGTTTCACACTGTGCATCTCTTACTATTTTTGTGATAAAGTTATCAATAAACTCAGCACAAGATTTCCACTTGGTTAAGCGGGTATCCCCAGCTTCAACTGTTAGTTCTTCGTTACCGAAGTCCATTAAATCATCAGCCGAGCCTTGAGCAAATCTTTTGCTTTCTCTTGAATCTAAAACTTCACCTTCACTATTTATTACGTCGAAATAATTAGTTTGGCCCCAATTTGCTGACCAGTATACTAATACGTCTCCATCAATTAGTGCTTTCATTCCTTTCTTCATATCTTACTCCAAAATATTGAGAAATAATCCATTCAACTTCTTGGGGGTCCGCATTAAACCACTCGTTCTGGCGTTTATACTTAGCTCCTAAAATTTGATGAATTTGCATCTCAGTTTCATGTCTATCTTCTGTATAAAATTTGCTATACAGTTTATAAGACCTGTGCGGGTCTCCAGTTTGATACTTACTTAACCTATCTTTAGCATTAATGCTCATACCTACTTTAACCCAACCTCCAAAAGCGTTGTTAATCATAATGTAAATTTCCCCTGAAATATCTTTATTGTCTAACTCAGCATGTGACCACGCATCATCTAACGATTTAAATATTCCTGGTTTATGAATTTTACTGTCAATAGAAATATACTTTCCGTCCAAGTACATCCGCTTCTTATTGTACTTCTTTTTAAAACATGCCCTACAAAACTTATGCCTGCCTTTTGCCGACCAATTAGTTCCTTCAACAAGTTTTACTTCACAACCTGTGCATGTGTTCATATATCTCCTATTTTTAATATATATACTATACAACCGTATAACTATCTACGTCTCCTTTGTAGATCCCTTAAGTTTTTTGTTCGTTGATTTCTCAAATTTCTCATTCTTTCTGCACTCATATCTTATCCTCCTGGTTCATCATCGTCAACCAATAATTCTTCATCAATAAAAAATCCTTGATCGTTATAAAATTCTTCGTCTCGTGAATCATCCGTTCTATTAATTAAAAAAATCAGCTTATCAATAGCTTCTGGGTCACCTGGGCTAAGCCCGTATATCTCGCATAGCTCTATAAACTCACTTGCCATACCTTACTCCTCATTAATTATATGTGCGGAAGCCTAACCTCTTACGAGATTATATATTTAGCTTCCATCACATCTTGTATATCTAGGCTACCGTATTTTACTGGATTATTTTGTAATCCGAATGTTTTAAGGGTATTGCCTAGTTGATCTTCCTCAAATATTTCAATAAACGTTTCTTTAAATGTTTGCAACAATAAAGGCGTTTCTTCAGCATTGACCGAAAATTGGTCATGAATCATCATAAATGACTCAATTCCTTTTTCAGCTAAATTGGATATGGTTAATGTTAGCAATGCAGCATCTTGCGAATGCACAAAGTTAGCACTTATCCCTTTAGCATGGTCACTTTTCATGGGTTTATCTATAAACAGCTGAAATGATAACTGTACTAGCTTCCCAGCAAAGCTACAATTGACCCTTCCTGTTTCAATCCTAGAATAGTCTTGAAATGCTGTAAATCCTGAAGCCGTTTTCCAGGTTACTAAAGATTTACCACCATTATTTCTCAACGCTTCTTCAATTCCAAGCTTTAACGCTTCTTTTGCTTGGGTTTGTCTTGGAAACGCTGATTCCACCCCATCGTAAATTGCTGTGCCCACATAAGAAGCATCATCAAAAGTCATCTTTGACAATATATCAATACCATGATCTCTACGATCATCATAAGTTTGCTCTTGAATGCACTCTTTTCCTGCATCATAATAATATGACATAGTTGGTCTTTTGCATAATTTGCGCCAAAATTTCTTATCTAAGTCTTCGTAACTTTTATAAGCAAACCCACCATCTAGCACTGAATTAGCAATTACCATATAAGCATCACCAATTTCTTGGTCTGGATGATTGATAATATTAGTTTCTTGAGCTCCAGTAACGTCTCTAGTCACAGCAGATAATACCTGTAAGCCTGAATTAGTTGCATCTAAACCAATTGGTAGATGACAAACATAATCTTCGCCTTGTTCATGATATTTTCTCCACTCTAACAAAGCAGCCATTAATTGAAACTTAGTTTTCTTTTCACTTTTAAATTGATTTAACCACCTTGAATTTTGAAAATCTTCAGCGGCTTCTAAAATTTCCTCCATGTGTACCCATACAAATAATACCCTATCCTCCATAGCTAATTTATCTTCACCCATACAATTTGCCGTATGAATAGCTAAGTTATATAAAACATTATCGCTTACAGGTACTCCACTTTTGAATATCAATAAACTTTTAGCTAGATCAGAGCCTGTTGGCTCAAAATAGTTAACCACAGGGTACATGCGTCCCCTACTGTCTAATTGAAAATCATAATGAAAAGTTTTGTCACACATTCTTTGTGCCATAAAAGCTACTTTATCAAATTCATATCTCTTTGATGAAGCTCTTACAAGATCAAGTGGTTCGCTTGTTTTCTCTTTAAACCAACCTGAAGCTTTTCTTTTACTATACTTTTTGCTTCTTCCATCTATTTGTACAGTTGTCAACCCCTTTTTCATTAGTTGTTGACTCACATTTGCTAAATACCACTTCTTTGCTTGCTCACCCACAAATTCTGAAATTCTTCGAAATTTCATTAACGAGTATAAAGCACCAGACACTTTTTCAGAATCAATTGTTCTAGGAATAAACAAATGTTTATCTTTATCCATTTGCAATAATACTGGTAGTAACTCTTCATTCACCCTGAATTCAGTGCTACCATAAGCATTTAAAGCTGCGTAAACTTTAGGCATCTTAGCATATGTATACTGAGAAGTTAAAGATTTAGGCATTTTCTTAACAATTGTTCGCCCATCTTTTCTGGGGTGTGTCCAATAAGTGTAATCTTCTTTAGGAAGTTCTAACTCTGAAATTGTTAGTTGTTCTTCAAAATAATCAAATAATAAATTATTTTCATTTATAAAGTCTAACTTGTTTAATTTCATAACTCCCTGTCTTTCAGTTACTTTATCTATATAACCTAAAGATTTTAAAGAACCAAATGCTTCTACTCCAGCTGATATTAAAGCGTATTTAACTTTTCTATCCGTTCCTGCTTTTAAATTAAACGTTGTAAGTTTGTTCATTTCAATAGCAAGACCTTCAGCTGCTGTAGTCAATCCAGTTCCTTTAGAGATTGCTTTTACTGTGTGGTCTAGGGATAACTCTGCTAAACCCCGGGCATTATCTGCTCCTAATAATACTTTTCTAAAAGCGGATTTAGGTCCCCTGGGTATAGCGGCAGTCATATGATTTAACTGACCGGTGATTTGTAGAAGCAATGTTTCTCTTCTATTCTCCATCTATTCCTCCTTGTTAGACATAAAATCAATCACGTTCTTACGAGTAATATTAAATTCCTTAATACTATCATCAGAAGGTGATTCAAACATAGTGTCTCTTAGAAGCTCTTCAAAAATACTTTGTAATCCTCTTGCACCACTATTATTTAAAATAGCGTTTCTGGCAATTTGAACTAAAGCTCCTCTTGTAACTTTAAGTTTAACACCATCTTCGGCTAGTAGTAATTTGTATTGGTCAACAATATTGTTTTCTATTCCTGACATTATATCAACTAAATTATCTTCAGTTAATGGCCTTAAAGCAATCCTTACAGGCAACCTACCTAAAAGTTCAGGGATAATTCCAAATCTTTCAAAATCATCAAATTTGATCTTTTTATATATTTCACCTTTAGTTAATTTCTTTGCTTTTCCGCTTAAAAACCCTACCGAATTTCCAACTTCACGCGATAATACAATACTTTCAATAGCTGTAAATGCTCCTGCAACTATAAATAAAACATCTGTAGTATCAAACATAATGCTGTGTTTCCTTATACCTTCTCCTATATCTACCTTAAATTGACCGCCTTCGATTAATTTAAGTAATGCTTGTTGGGCTCCTTCACCACTTGGGTCTCTGGAACCGGCCACGTCTCTAGAACAGATTTTATCAATCTCATCTATTAAAACAATGCCTTGCTGCGCTGCTTCTATATCATTATCGGCAGCATTATACAAATTTTCTAAAATATCTTCCGCATCACCTCCAACATAACCAGCTTGAGTAATGGAATTTGCGTCTGTTGTAATAAAAGGAACACCAAGCTTTTTAGCAATTAGCTCAGTTATAAACGTTTTGCCAACACCTGTAGCCCCAGACAATAAGATATTATTCTTTTTCATCGGAGTTCCTAAACTTTCTTGAATTCTAAGCCTTTTAAAATGATTGTAGACTGCAATTGATAATACTCTTTTGGCCTCTTCTTGCCCAACTGCATTTTTGTCTAAATAATTTTTAAGTTCCTTAGGTTTAATAGCTTCCGCAATCGTTCTTTCCTTTTTCTTTTCCCTGATTTTACCCATGATTATTCCTGGGTTTTCTTGTTCAGCTTGATACAACTGTTCAGCGTATTCTGCTTCTAGCCCACCAACATACTCAACTTCTTTATCAATGTCTTCGTATACCATAACACCAAGACGAGTATAATCTAGATAAAGATCCGGGGCTCTAGGAGCTATTTCGGTTTGTAAACAAAGCTCACAAACTTTTTTGGTATCTAATTCGTATAGTCTGAAAATGTCTTCATCGTGATTTGTTCCACCACATATAACGCATACGTGTACTTCATCATCTTCATAACTCATTTATTACTCCTAATAGTCTTTTGTTTCTTTTCCAATATTTTCAGGTCCATTAAGATTACCATCTAATATATCCCATTCTGTATCGGATCTAGTTTTTTGTTTATGTTTAGATTGCATTATTTCTATAGCATCTGGTGTCCAATTAGAATTAATTTCTGGGTTGTCAGCCAATATTTCAGTTCTTGCTTTATTAGCTTCTAACATTTTTTCTTCAATTGTTTTCATAATAATTAGTCCTTATGCCAATGCTCTTGTTGCACTTCTTGATCTGATTGTTCATCTAAAGATGCCCCAAAAGCACTACGAGGTCTATCTTCATCTAAATTTTCTTCATTATCGTTGTCCCAACTTGAAAAAGGGGACATAGGTGCCAATGGCACAGGTCTTTTTAATTCTTTTCTCATATATTTTTCCTTATATTAATTAAGCTATCTCATCAGTTAGAACTTCAGCTCTGTTCTAAGACACCAGAATTAACTGGTGTTTCGTATTATATTTTACCTGCATCTCTCATTATTAAACCAAGAACAAAAAGCAAAGCTAACAATTCAACAAACATTATCCACTCTTGCAAAGTATTCATCATAATTCGTCCTCTAACATTATAGACTTATCACTTGCAAAGCCTATACATCCATTTGCCTCAATTGGGTGACAGCTAAGCTTATACTCTCTATCTTTTTGTAGTTCTTCCCAACTTTCGCTGCAACCTGTTATAGTTGCTAATGCAAATAAAGGTATTATAAACATATATTTTTTCATAATTTCTCCGTTTTTTAAAATTACCATTTAATCCATTTTGGAACCACAAGGGCTTTATTGTGAATACATCTTTCTAAATGATCCAATGTATTAGACTCATCTTTTGTTAATCCTTCAAAGACAACTGCTTCAGCCTTTTCTGGAACTCCTTCTCCTGTAAAACGTTTTCTAGAATATATTGTATTGCCAAGTAAACTTTCTGCTTCTTTTATAAAAACACTTATTACTTGTCTATTATATATTCTAGATATATAGTCCCACAACTCATTTCCATCATCATCATACATATTGTTATCTCTTCAGCTCAAAATCAATTTTGTCGTAAGGGAAATAATCATCGTATTTAAGATTTTTTCCATTCCAAGTAAAATTTATTGAGGAATGATTTGAATATCTATGTGTAATCATGTCTTCAATAGCACCTAAATGCTCTTGATAAATATGAGTATCTCCAAAGTTCATTGTAACTTTTCCAGGTGTTAATCCAGTTCTTCTGCCTATTTCAGACAAATATAACGCTGAAAGAATTAAATCACTAGGTAAACCAATAGCTACGTCTAAACTACGTTGAGTCCAAATTAAATCAATAAAGCCATTTCTGACCGAAAATTGATAATTAAAATGACAACAAGGTAAACTAAGTTTGTCTAAACGCTCAGAATTCCACACATTAATCATATGCCTTCTGCTATTTGGGTCTTGTTTAATGCCTTCAATTAAAGTTTCCCACTGCTTTCGCGGCGGATAATCTAATTCAAGTTTGCCATCTTCATCAGCCCAAAGTTTCCAATAAGGACAACCTAAAGCTTCAAATTCTTCAACTGTTTTAGCATCTTGTAGAAATCCTAAAAATTCGCCTACTATGCCTTTAGTAAAAATCTTCCTGTAACTTAATAAAGGAAGTCCTGTTTCAGCTATGTCAAACTTAATGCTAGTACCAAAAACGCTCAGAGTTTTACCATTTCTAGTATCTCTCTGAACGCCATCGGTTAAAATTTCTTTGACAAGCTGTTTATACACCTCATCAATATACATAGTCTTATTTAAAGCTATTTATATATTTGAGTGCTTTAGCCGCTGAACGACTGCTAATGCCATGATATCTCATTAACATTTTTCTTGCGTCGTTGTGTTTGCCAAAGTTATGTATTGCTATATTAATTCTTGCTTTCATTATTTACTCCAGTTGGTTGACTCGTGACCGAGTTCTATTAAAAATGCTAGATTTGTGCTAGCGTGTTCTAGATGAGAAAACCCACTTTCCGGGTCAATAAACTCACCTCTGCGATATGCTTCAAGATGCCTATACAAAGCACCAACATATCTTTCAGGGTCATCAACAGACTTCCAATTATTAGCACCATACTTATTTGCGCCAAATGTTAAAACCTCTGCGATACCTTGAATTATTTTAGGTGGGACTAGATCATAACGAGTTTTGCCACCGTCAAATTTTTTAAATTCTTCCATTTATATCTCCGTTATTTATATCTATACATCCGCATAACTATTTTTTAATAAAGTCGCCTACCTCATTCAATTCACCTTTTCGATCTTTAATTTCTTGAAATGAAAAGAATAAGCAATCTTCAATAGTCATTCCTTGAAGTTTGCATTGCATTATAAGCGTGACTATTATATCACCAATAGCATCTCTTATTTCATGCTGGTCTTTGCGATTAACAGCTTCTAACAATTCATGAGTTTCCTCTAACGTTTTAATTGCTTGAGTTATTGGATTTCCATTTATTGTTATTTTTCTGTCTTTACCCCAATTTTCTATTTGAAATATTAGCGCATCTAGGCCATCATTGGGTTTATCTGCTAATCTATTTTCATTCCATTTAACTTTTATTTCTTCCATAACATCTCCGTTTAAATTTTGAGCTATCTCATCAGTTAGAACTTCAGCTCTGTTCTAAGACGCCCGAAGGCGTTTCGTTCTTCTATGCATATAGTGATACTTAATTAGCTATGTTTATTTTATTTCTTTGCACCACCAATCTGGTTTACGTTCTGGCATTATATTCCACTCAGCATAATGCTTTTCATGAACACAATAACGACGATAAGCTGTTATTGGATTTTTATGTTTATATTCATCTGGCATGCATTGAGCAATTGGAGTCATTTGACCTCCTGGAATATTAAAAGGCGTTTGCCAGAGTACATCTTTAAGTTTTGTATAACTTAAATGCATTCTTTCATAACGTTCTGTATATTCCTCAGATAAAGCTATAAAATGCTCGTATAACCATTCATAATTTTCTTTGGATTTTCTAACCCAAATTGAGCATGGATGATTTTTATGTGCTAATTTATATAAAGAATTCTCATCTGCATAGCTATCCCCGTCAAGAACTCTGTGGGCAGTAGACAACATTTGAGCTGTTTCAAGCACCATTTTAACTAACATTTTATCAGGTTGAACTTTTGCAGCTTTTACAGGGTCTTCATCAAAATAAAATATATTCATTTTTTACCCCTGTTTGTCAGGTATTTTATATTCAGAATAATAACTTTCTTTGATTTTCTCAAATCCTAAGTTATGCATCAATGAATACCTTAAACAATCCATAGATTGTAATTCACTTAATCTAAAATCCATTGTTTCACCTATTTCATTCATTGCTTCATTGAACACATTAAAATGCCTGCACATTTTTGTATAATTTTCAATAGGCATAGTAATTACTGCCGATTCTTTTGTGTATCTAACCATAAATTTTTTCATTTTATCTCCGTAATTATTAAACTAAATGAATTGCGATCATTTTTACCGTCACAAACATTAACACACCCACAATAAAGTGGGTAATTGTCATTATTATATCATTTGCGTTCATTTTTTAACAGTTTTTGTTTGTTTTTACTACTTTTTATAGCAATTATGTTATTAAGCGCATCAGTACAAATTTTGCCTAATTTTTTGTATGCTTTATTTTCTTGTGTTTTTGTCATATTTACCTTTTTGTTAATTAAATCAATTGGCTTCTCATCAGTAATGCCTAAAGCCTAGCATTAGACGCCCGAAGGCGTTTCGTTTTTTTTAATATTGAATTACAACTTCACCATCATCGCATTGGATAACTAAAGCATCGTCTTGAAGGTCCTCAACTTCAACTTGATATTCGTGTGCCGCTTCTTCGATCGATTTAAATCCATCAAAATCACAACGAAGCCCAACTATGTCTAAACTGTATGGATTATCTTCGTCATGAACATCATTTAAGAAATCAACTAGACCATAACATTGATTAACTGTCCAGTTTGCGTTGTCGTCAGACATTAATAAACCAACTACTTCACCATCCGTCATTTCATTTATTATCATTTTGTATCTCCATTATTATTAAATTCTTGTCCACTATCTCATCAGTTATGCCTTCAGTGGTGACATAAGACTCCCCATTTCTGAGGAGTTTCGATTATTACGCAAACATTCTAATTGCGGTGTGTTCGGCAATTTTAAATTCATCGCCACCAATAACACGTTTAACAATATATGGCATTTTTCTTGCTCTACGATTGAATCCAACAAGTGTGTATTGTCGACCGTTCATAGTGCCTTCTTTTTCTAAATCAAAAGGCTTTTCTTCATGCAAAACACGATATTCATTTTCTTGTTTAAGAAATTTCATTGTTTCGTTGTCGGCATTAGCTAATCTAACTTTGAAATTTGTAAATTTAACACTATCCTCATCATAAGTAGCATTACCAAAGTCAAGGACTAATCCATTGTCTTCCATAATTACATTAAGTGAATCTTTAATAATTTCACGAATTGCACTAATAGTTGTTGGATTTATTTCTTTTATATTGTATTTAGTCTTCATTTTTATCTCCGTTGTTATAAAACTTACTTTACTTATACATCCGCATAACTTTTAATTGGTGGGACTCGGAAAGGTTCATCTTCGAAGATTTGCAGAGTTAAGCTCTCCCCTTTCCGTTGCTCAGATATTTGATGGCTTCGTGTGGTCGTGATTTATGTCTCAATAAATCCGAACTGTGGCACACTTTAAGCATTTGCCTCTTTTGCCCTTTGTATTTCATAAATAGCACCACTCTAGCCCTTCCCTAATACTTTCATATTAAGTGGAATCGGTGTATCTCCATACTCATATCCTCTAACGCACGTCCCATAGATTGGAATAATTTTAAGTCTTTTCTAGACCGTCGAATCTCATCAGTTATACCTTCTCGACCGGTATAAGACGCCCGAAGGCGTTTCGTTTTTATTCTTCGTCTTTATAATCTTCCCCACAAGCTTCACAATTTGTGTTTTGGCATTCTTTGTTCATATCTGTTTCTTCTTCACACAAATCACAAACTAAATCAAGCTCTTCCCATAAATTTGCAAAATACAACTCGGTATCTTCATCATTATAAATTTCAAGAGTGTATTCTCTTAAATTTTCAGGTTCAACACTAAAGCAATTTATTACGTCAACGCATTCAAATGGTTCCATAAGACCGTTGCCAATTGAATAAGATACAATATCTAAATAAGCTATATTTGTAGCGTTTTGTATTAAAAGCCTTGTTTCTCTTGCATTTTCTGTCATTCCTTTGTCATTCATTTTATTTCTCCTACCGAAGTGGAAACAATACTATCTAAAACACTTAAAACTTCTATTTCTGTTATTTTACCCATTTGAAATTGTCCAACAAGGTCTTCTAAAGATTCTAGTAAGTCAAATTCATTTTCATCATTTATTTCGTTTAACATTTTTATCTCCATCAATTAAATCAACATTGCCCACTATTTCTAATGAGCAATAATTATTCAATTATCTGTATTCAATATCTTCTTTAATCAATTTCCAATTATCAAATTGGTCATGTCGATATCCTTCAAGTTTAAACCACATTCTATGAAATTTCTTGTCATTGTCAATCAAACAAAAAGCAGTTGTTTCGCCTTCACTATGATTAAGGTCATGACCATGTAAATCTAAAACCTTTTTAGATACTTTTAATTCTGGATTGTTTTTGATGAACAAAGAACCTAATTTCATTCCTTGAACTTCAAAAGCTTTTCCGATTTCCATAATAGTATCAACCGCATATAAATTTATTTCGTTTAACATTTTTATCTCCATCAATTAAATCAACATTGCCCACTATTTCTAATGAGCAATAATTATTTAATTCCCTTACTTATACATCCGCATAACTATCTAAACTTATACATTGTCCAGACAATTCTTTATAAATTTTAGGCAATCTAAAAACTACATGCCATTGGCCTTTATAAGATACTTCATATCTTAGTCGTTCACCTTTTCTTGTGTCTCCAAAATGTCGGCCTTTTCTTTCAATAGTTTCAACAATTTCACCTCTAAAACCATCCCAATTTTTTATAACTTTTATCATTTTAATTCCTTTCTTAATTAAATCAACATTGCCCACTATTTCTAATGAGCAATAATTATCTAATTAATTAATCTATCTATTTTTGATCGAATTAAACCAATAGAATTTTTAGTACTTTGAACTTCTCTAAAATATTCATCGTCTAAAGTTCTAATAATTTCAACTAAAAGATCTCTCATCTCTGTGTGCTCTTTTAGTTTTTCTTCGTTTATTTTTTGAACCATATTTACTATTTCTGTTTTTGTCATTTTTGTCTCCATCAATTAAATCAACATTACCCACTATTTCTAATGGGCAATAGTTATTCAATTACTTTGGTAGTGAAAGAGTATAAGAGTTGTGTAAATCCACAAACTTAATTATCTCTTCCAAGTTATTAGAAGACATAAGAACATCAGAACAATAATTGTCTTCATCATT
>Ga0307986_10000556_pt1 | contig 27667 bp, 20 predicted proteins | sample EllFjometageno82_FD_203170 | JGI IMG/M metagenome (GOLD analysis project Ga0307986, IMG submission 203170) | Marine microbial communities from Ellis Fjord, Antarctic Ocean - #82 | ecosystem: Environmental > Aquatic > Marine > Unclassified | place: Southern Ocean | collected 2014-10-09 | reverse complement strand
AAGAAAAAAGCTAAAAAAACTAAAGCAAAAAAAAGAAGAAGATAGTAAGTTTTTTTAACTAAACGCCCTTTTAATTAAATAGTTAAAAGGGCGTTTTTTTTATTCTATTTCTGTGATATTTTGATTTCTACCCAAAGCTTTATCCATTTTCTTTTGAACTTCTTCAGGCGTTACTTCTAAGACGGACTCAAACTCTGACTTCAATCTCTCGTAGGCTTTTTCAAACAATTGTCTCTCACTATATGACTGATCTGCAATTATATCAGAATTTTTATTAAGGTCTTTTACTACTTCTGCTAATTCATAAATTTTACCAGAATTTATTTTTTGATCGTATTCCTGAGCACGACGGCTCCACATGGTTCTTTTAATTTTAGGTTTGCTTTTCAAGATAGAAATACATTTGTTGATTTGATTAATGCTAGAAATTGGTCTTAAATTACCTTGCTGATTAATTGGCACTGTTAATGTCAATTTTTCTTTTTCTATAAAAATTTTATAAAAATGAATGTCTATTTGTCCTATAGTTGCCTTTTCTACTTCTGTAATTTTGCCCACACCATGTTTTGGATAAACAACAAAATCCTTAACATTATAAAGTCTTTTTTCAGAAGCTTGCTTTTTAATTTTCTTAATTTCGACTTTTTCTTCTGGAGTATATTTATTGCTATTAGCTATTCTTAGTGGAGCAGATATATTTTTTTTATCAAGTTTTAATTTAGTTTTTTTAAGAATTATTTTTTTAGAAGACGTTTTTTTGACGGTTTTCTTTATTTTTGTTTTTTTATTTTTTGGCATTTTATTTACCTGGTTTTTCTGAAAAATATTTACTATATTTATTTTTTATTTCTTTAAATTTTTCGTGTTCAATCATAGGATCTTTTTTTTTTGTAATGTTAGGCCATATTGCAGAAAACTTTTTATTAATCAACAACCATTTTTCCTTATCTTCTACAGTATCATCAGTATCAGCCTTAATTGCATCAATAGGACACTCTGGTTCACAAACACCACAATCAATGCACTCATCCGGGTTTATAGCTAAAAAATTTTCTCCCTCATAAAAACAATCGACTGGGCAAACTTCGACACAGTCGGTAAGTTTACATTTTACGCATTCATCTTTTACAATATATGTCATTGTTATTTCGTTAATTAAACTATTTAATATTTAGTGCAAGTAATTTGTTAAATGGATTAGCTTTATCTTTTTTTATAATTATTTTTTCTTTATTTTTTTTATTTTCTCCAGCAAAATAATAAGTTTCTGTTTCTTTTGTTTTCTTATAGTTCATTAGAGCCATTAGTTTGTAAAAATTTTCCTTCGTGCATCCCAATAAATTCATCATTTCTGCAGATACTTTGAATTTTCGATCAACACTTTTCTCAATAATGTTTATAAATAACTTTTCAAGTATATCTATACGTACAAAATAATCTTTAAATCTTTCAAATCCACACAATAACAAAAATTTTTCATTAAAATTTTCATTCACTACAAAATTTAATCCAAATTTTGGCATATTAGTATTGAAAGAAATATCATTATAAGTTTTCCAAAGCATTGTTCTTAATGTAACCGCTCTTGGTTTTAACATTTTAGGAAGAAAAACATGGTAACGTCCAATTTTAATACCCATGTTCCAAAGTTTTTTTCTTTCTTCTTTTGAAATAAGTTTAATAATTTCATCAATTTTTTTTCTTTTTAAAACTCCATTATTTTCATAAAGTTGAAAAGATAAAGCTCTTAAGTATTGATTTTCAATTTTTATGTTTGTTAAATTAATCAAATCTCCTAAAACCTCGCTGATATAAGAAGACAACCAATTTTTTATAAAATGTTCCAGGTCTTTCTGAACATCCAAAGGCAACGCTTCATCTGTAATAATTTCTATTTCTGGATTTAAATAATTTTCACCTTTTTTTATTTTAGCTATTGGGTTTTCCAACCAAGTAATTTTATTTTCTTGATTAATTGATAAATTCTTATCCTGCATTATTTGTTTCACTCTTTTTATTAACTCTTTCTCAACACCTCTTCGGGCTGCTTTTTTTATAGATTTTAAATCTACATCTAGATTTTTAGAGTTAAAATCTATAATAAATTTTAAACCTTTTAATTCCCCAAAATACTGTTTGTCTATTAAAACCTTGTTGTCTTCTCCTACAGCTGTCTCTAAAAGTATATCTTGTTTTAAACCTCTCGCTAAAATACTAATTTTTTTATCAATAAAACTTTTTGTAAGTTCTTCATGTAATCTATCTGATAGATTGTCCTCAATGCTTTTAGTTAATTGAACCCAATAATCTGCATTTTCTACCCAATCTTTTTTATTAGCCACATACGACCACGTCCTAACGTTCGAAATTCTATTAGCCAAGACGTCAATGTTACCATGGTTTTTTTCTAATCCATTAAGTTGTGCCTTCATATATTCGTTTGGAATTCTTTTCTTTCTTATTGATAAAAACTTAAACACAGAATCAACAATATTTATATGTTGCCCATATGCTTTCCTTTCAAAATCTGGAATTTGGCAGCACTCCCATAGTAACTTCAAATTATTGCTATAAATATTATTTTCTATATTTTTTTTTAATAAAAATCTAAGTACAATTTCGTCAATAGACTCAGTAGCACGCATAAGGTTTCTATTGGTAGGTTTAATTTCAAGAGAGATAATTAGCTTTTTTTCATTACTAAAATCTAGATTTGAGTTTCTCCAAAAGAGTGTTTTGGTATTTGGTAAAATATGATTTTCAATTTTTTCTATTTCATCTGAATTTAAGTTTTCACAATCACCAGTAGTTCCAAAAATACCATTATTTTTATATCTGCCTGCTCTCCCAGCAATTTGAGATAGCTCTACTAAATTTAATCTTCTTGTTTTTTTTCCATCGAATTTTTTTAAATTAGAGAAATAGATTTGTTCAATATCCATGTTAAGACCCATACCTATTGCGTCTGTAGCAACTAAATAATCAACATCTCCCGACTGATACAATTCTACTTGTGAATTTCTAGTTTTGGGGCTTAAAGAACCCATGATAACCGCTGCACCACCTTTTTGGCGCCTAACTAATTCAGCAATTGCATAAACTTCTTCTATAGAAAAAGCAACTATAGCTGCCTTACCATCTAACCGTGAAATTTTTTTATAACCACCATAAAAGAGTTTCGAAAACCTTTCTTTTTTTACGAACTCAACTTCCTCAACTAAATCGTTGATTATATTTTTCATAACTTGAGAACCTAAAAACATAGTTAGTTCTGCACCACGAGCATAAAGTAGTCTATCTGTAAAAATATGCCCACGTTCTTTGTCAGCACACATTTGAACCTCATCAATAGCAACAAAATCTACAGTCTTATCTTTTGGCATTGATTCAACTGTACAAATAAAAAAACTTGCAGAATTTGGAATTATTTTCTCTTCACCTGTTATCAAAGCTACTCTGCTAGCACCAATTTTCTTTACACATTTTTCATATACTTCTCTCGCTAATAACCTAAGAGGTAATCCAAAAATTCCAGACTCATATTCTAGCATTCGCTCAATTGCATCATGAGTTTTTCCAGTGTTTGTAGGGCCCAAAAGAGCAATAATTTTTTTTGAGGAATTTTGCATTCTTGTGTTAGATTTTTTTTTTTATACTATATGTAGCTCTGAAGTGAGAACAAAGTAAGAGTAAAACATGACCGAATCAATTTGTCAAATGTTCTAGTTTTTTAAAGGCCGTAAGATTTTCCAGACACCAGAGGCTGTAGCTACAATACTCTCAGAATTTAATATTTCACAAGTTATAAAGATTAGAGATTTTGTTTTTTTGTGAATTTTAACATTCCCTATCAAAGCCTGATTTAAAAGTGCAGCAGAAATAAATTTAATATCTAAAGAAATTGTAACACACCTGCTGCTTTCAACTAACATGTGTGCAGCAGTACCCATTCCCGTGTCTGCTATTGTAGTTAGGAACCCACCATGCGCTATCTTACCACTATTTAAATGAATCTCTTTAACGATAACAGAAAATTCATAATTATTTTTATCAATTTTTTTTAAACTTATCCCACCGATATAATTCATGAAGCCTGTATTAGTTTCATTCATATTTTTTTTTATCATAGATTGGTATAATTTGTGAGAATATTACGGCAAATAATATTAAAAATATTCCCAATATTTTAATTTCGTTTAAAAATTGGTCTAAAATTAACCAAGCAAAAATTGCCGCAAACACTCCCTCAAGAGAAAATATAATTGCGGCTGGTGCAGGAGTTAAGTTTTGCAAAGTATAGGTCTGTAGTAAAAACGCCAAACCACTAGATAAAACCCCTACATAGATTATCTCATAAGCATCTTGGATCACATTGTTAAATGAAGGATTCTCATAAACAACCATTGGCAGAATTGTGAACAAGAACGCAACAAGACATTGTGACATTGCAATAGTAATTGGAAAGTTAAAAAATTTAACAGTTTTGCTAATATATATTATATGTAAAGCCCAACAAAAAGCGCTTAAGATTCCAAGTGTGTCTCCATATCTAACCGAGATATTTTTTAATTCACTTAAAAGCAAACCGCCTATCACACAAAAAATAACAGCAGGCCAGACAGACCAATGAATTTTTTTTGAAAAAATAAAATAAGATATAAAAGGAACTATTAATACATACATAATTGTAAAAACACCAGTATTTGCAACATCAGTATATATTAATGAAATCTGCTGTAGTGCTTGACCTAAAGCTAATATAAATCCAAGAAGAATTAAATAAAAAAAAATTTTTTTATTATTAATTTTTTTTTCTTTTATTCTTTTAAGTTCAAAAAAAAGAAAGAAGGGAAGTAAGGTTAAAAATCCAACTAAAAACCTACCAACATTAAAAGTATGTGGGCCAATAAAATCCATACCCATATCTTGAGCAACAAAAGCCGAACCCCATAAAATTGAAGTAAAAATTGCACAGATAAGGGAAAAAATATTTTTATTCACAAAAAGTGAATATGATAAATTCATTTAAACAGCAAGTTTGAACGCAAAGTTTTTCCCTAAGCTTTGGCTCAAATGAACACAAAATCTTGCTCCTTCCGCACCATCAATAAACCTGTGATCATAAGACAATGAGATGGGTAATATTTTTCTTTCTACAATTGTCCCATTTTTTTTAACCAATTTATCATATGATTTGCCAACTCCAAGTATAGATAACTCCGGGGGATTAATTATTGGAGTAAAAAAAGTTCCTCCAATACCTCCCAAGCTGGAGATCGTCATTGACCCACCAAAAAACTCTTTTTTTTCAATCTTAAGTTCTTTGCATAATTTGCTAACTGACCTTAGTTTTTGACCTATTTCTTTAATGCCCAATTGATCTACATTTCTAATTTTTGGAACCATCAAGCCATGTGGTGTGTCTACGGCAACTCCAATATGAAAATATTTTTTATATGTAACTTTTCCATTTTCAGGATTTATAGAAGCATTAAAATTTGGGTATGCTTTAAGGCCATTTACCATCGCCCTCATTATAAAAGCTAATGGTGTGATAGATATTTTTTGGCCAGTGTACAAATCTTTAAGAGAACTTCTAAATTTTTCCAACTCTGTAATATCTATCTCCTCATGCTGGGTAACATGTGGAATTTCCGTCCAAGAGCGAACAAGATGAGGTCCCGAGAGTCTTTTTACTCTTGGAATATCTTGTATTTCAATCTCACCAAATTCATTGTGTTCGTATTCATTTTTTATATTTATTTTTGTATGAGCTACTGAAACTGAAGTGTCTATTAACCTATCTTTTACGTAACCTTTAACATCTTCCCTGGTTACTCTGCCTGATCTTTCAGAACCAGGTATTCTTGAAATATTAGCACCTAATTCTCTTATAAATTTTCTTACATTTGGGCTAGCTATTTTTAAACTCCCCTCCTTAATTACAGACGGTGTTAGAGATTTTTTTTCTTCTTTATTTTTTTGAAAACTTACAATTTCATTATTATTATTTTGTTTTACTAAAACTGGTTGAGCTTTCTTTTCATTTTCTCCTCCATCATTTAATGATAAAATTATAGTGCCTTCAGAAACTTTATCTCCTACATTTACATTAATTTTTTTAATTATTCCTGTAAAATTTGAAGGCACTTCTACAGATGATTTATCGCTTTCTAATGTAATAACAGAATCATCTTTTTTAACTTTTTGGCCTTCTTTTACTAAAACCTCAATTATCTCTACTTCTTTAAAATCTCCTATATTTGGAACAATAATTTTTTGTTCAGACATAATTATAATTTTGTTGGAAATACTTTTTTCTTATCTATATTATATTTTTTGAAAGCTTTTTCTGCACTATCTGAACCTAATAACTGCTCTTTAGCTAAGGCACTAAGTGTGTACGCAACTATATGTTCTTTATCTACTTCAAAAAATTTTCTTAAGTTTTTTCTAGTGTCACTTCTACCAAAACCATCTGTACCTAATGAGTAAAAAGGTTTTTCAGTAAAAGGCCTTATTTGATCCGAGAATGATCTGATGTAATCTGTAACAGCTATAACGGGACCGTCTCTTTTTTCTAGACATTTTTCAACGTAGCTTTTTTCTTGTTTATTATTTGGGTTTAAGAGGTTTTTTCTTTCAATTTCCATTCCATCTTTTCTTAATTCATTAAAACTGGTAACACTCCATATGTCAGAATCTACACCATACTCCTCGGATAGTATTTTAGCTGCCGCTATAGCTTCTCTCAAAATTGTTCCAGAACCCATTAATTGAATCTTAATTTTACCTTTATTTCTGTATTCTTTAAATAAATACATGCCTTTCAAGATTCCCTCATCCGCTCCCTTTGGTTTTTCAGGGTGGGAGTAGTTTTCGTTCATTGCTGTAATGTAATAAAAAACATTCTCATTTTTTTCGTGCATTCTTCTTAAACCTTCTCTAAAAATTACTGCCATCTCATAAGAAAAAGTTGGGTCGTAAGAAACACAATTTGGAATTGTGGAAGCTAAAATATGACTATGACCATCTTGATGCTGCAAGCCTTCACCCGCAAGTGTTGTTCTTCCAGCTGTAGCCCCTATTAAAAATCCTCTAGCCTGTGCATCACCTGCGGCCCAAGCAAAATCTCCAATTCTTTGAAAACCAAACATTGAGTAAAAAATATAGACAGGTATCATTTCAATATCATGATTTGTATATGCTGTTGCTGCTGCAATCCAAGAAGACATAGCACCTGCTTCTGTAATTCCTTCTTCTAATACTTGGCCACTTTTTGTTTCTTTGTAAGAACTTAATTGTTCAGAATCTTCTGGTTCATATTTTTGTCCTTCATGAGCGTAAATTCCTATCTTTCTAAAAAAACCCTCCATACCAAAGGTTCTTGCTTCATCTGGAATAATTGGAACCAACCTAGGTGCAACATTTTTATCTCTAAGAAGATTTGTTAACATTCGAACAAGTGCCATCGTTGTGGACATTTCCTTTTCACCAGTGGATTTCATAAAACTTTCGAAAATATCCTTAGGTGGTGATTTGATAGGTACCGCAAGAGAAGATCTCTCGGGTATAAATCCACCAAGTTGCTTTCTTCTCTCTTTTAAATATTTTATTTCTTCAGAGTTTTCAGCAGGTTTGTAATATTCAATATTTTTTACTTGTTCGTCAGTTAGAGGAACATTAAAACGGTCTCTATAATATAGTAAGTCTTCTACATCTAATTTTTTTTGTTGATGTGTTGTATTTATACTTTCACCAGATTTACCCATTCCATATCCTTTAACAGTTTTGGCAATAACTACGGTTGGAGAACCCTGATGTTGCATTGCGGCATGATAAGCGGCGTATACTTTGTGTGGATCGTGACCACCTCTATTCAATTTCCAGATGTCACTGTCAGTCATAGAAGAAACTAGTTCTTTTAATTCAGGATATTTACCAAAGAATTTTTCTCTTACATAGGCCCCGCCTTTAGCTTTCATCGCTTGATATTCTCCATCTACAACCTCATTCATCCGCTTCATCAGCAACCCAGTTTTATCAGCTTTTAAAAGAGGGTCCCAATAAGAACCCCATATTACCTTTAAAACATTCCATCCAGCGCCCCTAAAACTACCTTCTAATTCTTGAATAATCTTTCCATTTCCTCTCACAGGGCCATCAAGCCTCTGTAAATTACAATTGACTACAAAAATTAAATTATCAAGTTTTTCCCTGGCCGCTAAACTAATAGCACCTAATGACTCTGGCTCATCTGTTTCACCATCACCTAAGAAAACCCAAATTTTTCTACCTTCATCTTTTAACAAACCTCTATTAATTAAATATTTTAAAAATCTAGCTTGATAGATTCCCATAATAGGACCAAGACCCATCGATACAGTTGGAAATTGCCAAAATTTTGGCATAAGCCAAGGATGCGGGTAAGAAGAAAGACCACCAGAATCTACCTCCTGTCTAAATTTGTTTAACTGTTTCTCCGAGAGTCTTCCCTCAAGAAATGCACGAGCATACATGCCAGGAGCAGAATGGCCTTGAAAATAAATTAAATCTCCACCAAAATCTTTATTCTTAGCCCTCCAAAAATGATTCATCCCTACATCGTATAAGGTTGCAGCAGACGCAAATGTTCCGATATGACCACCAAGTTCACTGCTAATTTTATTTGCCCTAACAACCATGGCTGCAGCATTCCATCTAACATAGGCTCGAATTTTTTTTTCTAAATTTTGATTTCCCGGAGACTTAACCTCTAATTCTGTGGGAATTGTATTTATGTAAGGTGTTGTTCTGGTATCAGGCAAAACAAGTCCAGCAGAATAAGCCTCTGATACAACTTTATTTAAAAGATAACTTGCTCTAGAAGGTCCATCATTTTCTATTACAGCGTTCAATGACTCTATCCATTCTTTAGTTTCAAGCGGATCAATGTCATCTTTAGAAGAAGATTGAGGTAAAACTTTTTTAATAGTTTTTTTAACACCAGTATCTATTGAGTTACTCGCACTTATTTCTGTGTCTTCTGTAGGTAGTTTTTTTTCATGTTTGACTATTTTTTCCTCGTCACGTGAAAGACCTTTTAGTTCAGCTAATAAACTTCCTTTTGAAACCTTATCTCCAACATTAATATTAATAGATGTAATTTCGCCTGCTAAAGGGGAAGGAACTTCTACACTTGATTTATCACTTTCCAAAGTAACTATAGGATCATCTATATTAACTTTATCTCCAACCTTAATTAAAACTTCTATAACTTCTACGCTATCAAAGTCACCAATATCTGGCACAGTTATATTTTTTTCCATAAAATGATATTATAAACTTTCGCAATCTACAAAACTTACAATAAACAATATTTTCAATAATTTATACCATAAAAAACTATAATTATTTAATTGCAATTTTTTTTCTGCTTAACGTAACCAAAATAGGAATTATTAAAAAAATAAAAGTAGCATTATTGGTTGAAAAAAAACTACCAGTTGTTTTCACTGGAAACATCTCAGTGATAAAAATAAAGATAAAAAGAGTCATGGTTTCGCTATAAAAAAATTTACTTTTAAAAAAAAATTTTGCTACGAATGATTGATAAAATATTAAAGAAAATAATACGATTGAAAGAGCTAAACCTATTAAACCCAGGTCTGTAACAATTTCCAGATAATAATTATGTGGATGAGTATTGCAAAGTACTTTTACGTGTTCATATCTTTTACTTGTTTTATATAATTCAGTATTATCTCTAAAATGACAATTCATTCTGAAAGAACGCAAGCCACCACCTAAATATTTATTCATCTTCCACGTATCATAAAAAGTATGAAACTCCATATAGTGATCTGCCATGAAGTGATCAGGCAGTTTTACTTTAGAACTATTTAAAGAATAAACCATACTTACTGTTTGTGCTATTTCTCTTTTAAAATTTTTAAAATTTTTATTAACATCTTCATTCTGAACAATAATAAAAAACGCTAAGACAGAAAATATAAAAGTTGAAAATAAATAATGTCGAATTTTTTTTTCAGAAAAAAATAAAAGCAGAAATGAAAGAATCAATAAAACTAAAGACATTCTATTCCCTGACAAAATTGTGGCGGCAAAAATTACTAACGTAAAAAATGGTATAAAATAAAAATTTATTTTTTTAGGAAAATAAACTATTATAGAAAATACAATAAAAAGAAAAAATCTTTGCAAATATCCTCCAGCAATAAGTTCGTCCCCAAAAGGCCCAGAGAGTTTTCTACGATTTCCAATTAGTCCAAAAATATCTTTGTCAAAAAAGAATTGATAAATTACATCGAAGGCTACAAAGAGACACAAAAAGGAGCTTGTTAAAAAAAACCATTTTAAATTTAATATTTTTTCTTCCATTAAATACCTAAGAACAAAGTATAAAAGTAAATATCTCAAAAATGATAAAGATTTATGACCAATATAAAAATTTATACTTTTAATATCTTCGGCACTTATATTTATAGGTTTGAAAAAAAAAGTTTCAATATAGTTAACAATTGCAATTAAAATTATATAGCCAAAAAATAAAAAAACTATTTTATCAACAAGAACTTTTTTGAATATAAATATTTTATTTTGAAAAATACAATAAGTAAACATTATCAAAATAATAATATTTAAGTTTAAGAATAAATTACCTAAAATAAAACTTACCGGAAAAAGTAAGAATACCACGTTTAAAAGGTTAATCTTTAAATTACTTAGGTTTTTTATATTTTTGCCGTTCATCAATAAAATTTAAAATAACATATAATATTGATATTTTTATACTAATTTTTTTGATAATAAGTTATTTAATTTGTGCGCTTGTAGCTCAACTGGATAGAGTGCTTGGTTACGAACCAGGAGGTTCTGGGTTCAAATCCTAGCAGGCGCACCAATAAAGTGGGTGACAAGAAAAAAAGGTAAAGCGAAATTTAACATAAAAGAACTAAGATCAAGATATTTATTCACCTTACTATACTGCTTAGTGGAAAACATTTTATTAAAAAAAAATAAATTTATCTCTTAATTTATTTGTAGTTATTTTTATATTAATAATTTTTTTTATATTGTTAATTTTATCTATAATATTATAAGTAAGAAAAAAAGAGAATTGTAGATCCTAATAAAATTCTATAAATAACAAAAATTGTTAAACTAAATTTTTTTACATAGATCAAAAAGTATTTAATGGTTATGTACGAAAAAATAAATGATAAAAAAACAGCACTTAAGTTTAAAAAAGACAAATCAAAATTATTTGCTTGATACAAATTAAAAATATTGAAAAAACTAACAGCACTCAATGCAGGTATTGAAATTAAAAAAGAAATTTTTGCAGAATCAGATCTGCTAAAATTTAAAAATCGACCAGCTGTGATTGTTATACCAGACCTACTTACACCAGGTATTAGTGAAAGAATTTGAAATAATCCGATATAAAAAGCTGAGCTATATTTAAAGTCATTGTTAATAGTCTTTTTTATTTTTGCTAAATCACTTATATAAAGAAGTGCACCAAATAAAACTGTACTCCAACCTATAACTTTATAACTTCTTAAAAAATTTATTAAATCAAGACGTATCAAGATGTAGCCAAAGAGTATTACCGGAATAGAACTGAATAAAATTTTATAAAATAATACTCTATTTACAAGAAAGCCTACAAGGTCCCGTTTATAATAAAAAGTAATTGCAAGCAAAGAACCTAGGTGCAGACTTATATCTAGAGTTAAACTTTCATTGTTAAAGTTAAAGTATTTTGATATCAAAACTAGGTGAGCTGAAGAACTTACGGGCAGAAACTCCGCGACTCCTTGAATTATAGATAAAAAAATTACTTCAAGCATTTAGTAAATTATATAAGTCTTTTTTATTTTTTTTGATATGCATATTTGATATGCAGAAAAAACATGAATAAAATATGATTTTAATAACATTTAAGTCACTTATACTTACCTATTTAAACTTTAAAATTTTTATTTATCAAGTAAGTTGAGGGTATTCATGAAAAAAAAAATGTTACAGTTTATAAATCTCGATCAAGCTACTCCAATTAAAAGAAAAGACACTGAAAGAAAGAAAGATTTTCATGAGATTTATAAAGAATACATTAACGAGAAAGCACAAGAACAATCAAGTAGATGCTCACAGTGTGGAGTGCCGTTTTGTCAAGTACATTGCCCGCTTCATAATAATATCCCTGATTGGTTAAAATTAACAGCAGAAGGTAGACTTCAAGAGGCTTATGAGCTTTCGCAAAGCACAAATAATATGCCAGAAGTTTGTGGTAGAATATGTCCACAAGACAGACTCTGTGAGGGTAACTGTGTGATAGAACAGTCTGGTCACGGCACAGTAACAATAGGTTCTATTGAAAAATATATTACAGATACAGCATGGGAAAAAAATTGGGTGAAACCAATAAAAGTTAAGAAAGAATTAAATCAATCTATAGGAATCATAGGCGCCGGCCCGGCAGGTTTAGCTTCTGCAGATGAATTAAGAAAAAATGGATATCAAGTTACAATCTATGACAGATATGACAGACCAGGTGGTTTATTGATATATGGAATACCTAATTTTAAACTAGAAAAATTTGTAGTTGAGAGAAGGACAAACCTTTTAAAACAAAGTGGGATTAAATTTGTCCAAAATTTTGAAGTTGGTAAAGATAAAAGTTTAAATGAGCTAAAAAAAAAACACGATGCTATTTTAATCGCAACAGGTGTATACAAATCTAGAGAAATAAAAATTCCAGGAAGCGATCTAGAAAATATTTTTCCTGCTATGGATTTCTTAACAGCTTCAAACAGAAAAGGACTGGGTGACAAAGTTGAGCTTTTTGATAATGGGAAATTGAATGCTTTGAATAAAGATGTTGTTGTTATCGGCGGAGGAGACACTGCCATGGATTGCGTAAGAACAGCAACACGGCAAAAAGCAAAATCGGTTAAATGTCTCTATAGGAGAGACAGAGAAAATATGCCCGGATCCGCCAGAGAAGTAGCTAATGCCATAGAAGAAGGTGTTGAATTTATTTGGTTGTCAGGCCCAAAAAAATTTATTGGAAATAAACAAGTTGAAGAAGTTCAAGTTAATAAGATGATACTTGGTTCTGCTGATTCTTCAGGCAGAAGAAAGCCCGAGATTCAAGAAAACTCAGAGTTTACTATTAAAGCTGATATTATAATTAAATCCCTAGGGTTTGATCCTGAGAATCTTCCAGAATTATTTTCAGCAAAGGAACTATCAGTTTCTAGATGGGGCACGATAAAAATAGATTTAAATACCATGAAGACCAATATTGATGGAATTTTTGCTGCAGGAGATATTGTTAGGGGTGCCTCATTAGTAGTTTGGGCGATTAAAGATGGAAGAGATGCTGCCCTGCAAATTCAAAAATATTTGCAGGAAAAAAATATTCAAAAAGACAATGTAAAAGCTGCATAATTATGACAGATTATTCAAAATACCTAAAAAATAGAAAATTATTGCAGGATAACTTAGCTTACGATCCTAGCACTGAACATGAAGCCTGTGGAGTCGGATTGATAGCTACGACGGACGGAAAAAAATCAAGAAAAATAGTAGAGTATGGAATTGAAGCACTAAAAGCTGTTTGGCACAGAGGAGCGGTAGATGCAGACGGTAAATCAGGAGATGGTGCAGGCATGCAACTTGAAATTTCACCAGACTTTTTTAAAGAAAAAATACTATCAACTGGTCACAAACATGATGCAAGTAAAAGAATATGTGTAGGAATGATTTTTCTTCCTAAAACTAATTATACAGATCAAGAAAAATGTAGAGAAATTATAGAGTCCGTTTTGTTACAAGAAAACTTTTCTATTTATGGATGGAGGCAGGTACCTGTTAATCCCAAAGTTTTAGGGAGAACTGCAGATCAAAATAGACCAGAAATTGCACAAGTATTATTTAAAAAAAATAAGGAGTTAGAAACTAACGATTTGGAAAGAGAATTATTTGTTACTAGAAAAAAAATAGAAAAAAAAGCAAGAGAGAATCAGCTCAAAGAATTTTATATTTGTTCTTTTAGTTCAAGGTCTATTGTTTATAAGGGCATGTTCTTAGCAGAGGCACTAGCTGATTTTTATCCAGATTTGAAAGATTCAAAATTTACATCAAGATTTGCTATTTTTCACCAAAGGTATTCTACAAATACTTTTCCGAGCTGGGAACTTGCACAACCATTTAGAACTTTAGCTCATAATGGAGAAATTAATACAGTTAAAGGAAATATAAATTGGATGAAAATTCATGAACAAGATATGTCAAGTTCATTATTTAAAAATGTTGAAGATTTAAAACCAGTCATCACAGCAGGAATTTCTGACTCTGGAGCTTTAGACAATGTTTTTGAATTATTAACACACTCCGGTAAGTTAGCTCCATTGATTAAGCTTATGATGATACCAGATGCTTGGTCTAAGAGAAGCAAAACAGTTCCAAAGAATCATCAAGATTTATTTAATTTTTTAAATAGCTCTATCGAACCTTGGGATGGCCCAGCAGCAATTTGCGCTACAGATGCAAAATGGGTTTTGGCAGCAACAGACAGAAATGGGTTACGGCCTTTAAGATATGCTATTACTTCAGATAATTTATTTTATGCTGGCTCTGAATCTGGAATGATAAAACTATCTGAGGAAAAAATTATTTCAAAAGGCAAATTAGGACCAGGAGAAATTATTGCAATAGATTTAAAACTTGGCAAACTGTATCAGGATAAGGAAATCAAAGATTACATAGCTAACGATTATAAAAAATATAATAAACAAATCATAGATTTAGATAAAAAAATTTTTGCCGAAAAAGAAAAACCAGAATTTACGTCTGAAGAATTAAAAAAAAGACAATATTTATCTGGCCTTAGCATAGAAGATTTAGAGCTTATTCTTCACCCAATGGCAGAAGATGGTAAGGAAGCTATAGGATCTATGGGGGACGATACCCCTGCAGCTATTTTATCTAATTATTATAGGCCTATTTCTCATTATTTTAGACAAAATTTTAGCCAAGTGACCAATCCTCCGATTGATTCTTTAAGAGAAAATAAAGTAATGAGTCTCAAGACTAGATTTGGAAATTTAGGCAACATCTTAGATTTTGACAATTTGACCGAAGAAAATATTTATGTTTTAGAAAGTCCAATTTTAACCAACTCTCAATTTAAAAAGTTTAAAAATTTATTTAAAAAAAAAATTAAAATATTAAATTGTACTTTTGATATTAGTTCATCATTAAAAGAAAGAATAGAAAAAATAAAAGAAGAAGCAGAAATTTCAGTTCGTGAAGGAAGTAATAATTTAATACTTTCAGATAAAAAAATTAGCCTATCATATGCAAGCATACCTTCCGTACTAGTAGTTGGTGCAGTTCACTCACATCTAGTAAAATTAGGTTTAAGAGGATATTGTTCAATAAATGTTGAAAGCTCAGACGTTTTAGACACACATTCTTTCGCGGTCTTGATTGGTGTAGGAGCCACTACTATCAATCCCTATTTAGCGATTGATAGTATTTATCAAAGATTTGAAAAAAAATTATTTAATAATTTTGACTTTGAAAGTTGCGTTGCTAAATTTAAAAAATCTATAGACGATGGTTTATTAAAAATTATGTCTAAGATGGGTATCTCAGTGATTAGTTCTTACAGAGGAGGATGTAATTTTGAAGCTGTAGGGTTAAGTAGAGCTATTGTGTCAGACTATTTCCCTGGTATGAGCTCAAGAATATCAGGTATTGGCATAGTCGGAATTGAAAAAAAAATTAAAGATCATCATAAAAGTTTTATTTCAAAAAATATTATTACACTACCAATTGGTGGTATTTATAGATATCGAAAAACTGGAGAACAACATCAATTTCAAGGAAACTTAATCCATATCTTACAACATGCTGTTGGAACGGGTTCTTATAATCAATACAAAAAATATTCTAAAGGTATTCACGATTTACCTCCTATAAGTTTAAGAGATCTATTGGAATTTAAAGAAAAGAAAGCCCCTATAAATATTGATGAAGTAGAACCGTTATCGGAAATTTTAAAAAGATTTGGAAGTGGAAGCATGTCTCACGGCGCACTATCATCAGAAGCTCATGAGACACTAGCTATTGGAATGAATAGAATAAAAGGAGCTTCTTGTAGTGGAGAAGGAGGAGAAGATGCAAAACGTTTTGTTAAATTATCAAATGGAGATTCAGCTAATTCAAGAATAAAACAAATAGCATCGGCACGTTTTGGCGTAACAATTAACTATATTAATAATTGCAATGAGATTGAAATTAAAATGGCGCAAGGTGCAAAACCCGGAGAAGGAGGTCAATTACCAGGGTTTAAAGTCACAAAGGAAATAGCCAGGTTAAGACACTCCACACCTGGTGTGACTTTAATTTCTCCACCACCCCACCATGACATTTACTCAATTGAAGACTTAGCCCAGTTGATTTATGATTTAAAACAAATAAATCCAGGAGCCAGAATTGGAGTAAAATTAGTTGCTTCTACCGGAATAGGTACAATAGCAGCTGGAGTAGCAAAAGCTAAAGCAGATGTAATCTTAATTTCTGGTCACTCAGGGGGCACTGGGGCTAGTCCCCAAACAAGTATAAAATATGCCGGCATTCCTTGGGAGATGGGTTTAACAGAAGCTAATCAAATTTTAACGCTTAACAATTTAAGACATAAAGTAACTCTCAGAACCGATGGTGGACTTAAAACAGGAAAAGATATAATCATGGCTGCCATGATGGGAGCTGAAGAATATGGAATGGGGACCTCTTCCCTAGTAGCAATGGGATGTATATTAGTTAGGCAATGCCACTCAAACACCTGTCCAGTCGGAGTTTGTAGTCAAGATAAGTCATTAAGAGAAAAGTTTACTGGCTCGCCAGACAAAGTTGTAAATTTTTTCACTTTTGTTGCAACAGAAGTTAGAGAAATACTTGCATCACTAGGACATAAATCTATTAACGAAATTATTGGAAGAACTGATCTTTTAACGCAAGTAAACAAAGGCTCATCAAATTTAGATGATTTAGATCTTAACCCCCTTCTTGTGCAGGCTGATCCAGGAGAAAACCCGAGATATTGTAAAGATAGTCAAATCAATAAAGTTCCAGATACTTTAGATGAAAAAATTTGGTCAGATATAAAAGACAAAATAAATAATAAAGATAAGTTTAATTTTAAATACGATATTGAAAATACATATAGATCAGTAGGGGCTAGACTTTCACACTATCTGTATAAGACCTATGGTGACAATAAATTAAATGAAGATTCTATTACTATAAAACTTAATGGTAGTGCAGGTCAGTCATTAGGGGCTTTTTTAATAAAGGGATTAAAATTAATAGTTGAAGGAGACACAAATGATTACGTTGGAAAAAGCCTTTCAGGAGGAAAAATAATCGTGAGAACATCAAGTAAAAGCAATTTAGTTTCTAATGAAAATGTAATTATTGGAAATACAGTTTTATATGGTGCGACAGCAGGAACATTATACGCATCAGGGCAAGCTGGTGAGCGATTTGCAGTTAGAAACTCTGGCAGCCTAGCAGTAGTCGAAGGATGTGGCGCACACGGATGTGAATATATGACCGGAGGAAATGTAATTATTCTTGGAAAAATAGGAGACAATTTTGGAGCAGGTATGACAGGTGGAATGGCTTTTATTTATGATCCAAAAAAAAATTTTGAAAATTATGTAAATCCAGTTTCAATTATTTGGCAACAAGTTGAAACTGAATATTGGAAAAAATTTTTAAAAAATAATCTAGAAGATTTTTTAAAAGAAACTAATTCAAACACCGCTAAAATAATTTTAGACGACTATGAAGAAGAAGTACTAAATTTTAAGCAAGTATGTCCAATAGAAATGCTTGATAAGTTAGATAATCCAATTACACAAAAAGTTAAACAAAAAAAAGTGAGTTAGTTTATTTGAAAAAATATATTTTACCGTTTGTGTTATTTGTTTTTTCAATTGCTTTAGCGAGTGGTATTTGGGATTATATAAAAATTCCTTATAATCTTGAGAAACAAATCATCGGAGAAGATTACTTATTAAATTTGCACAATCCGATAAATGACACAATAAGGTTCATTATTTTTTTAGGCATACCATTTCTAACTCTAATAATATTTTTTCAAATATCGGAAAAAAATATTTTATCGCATTTTAAGCAAATTATTTTTCAGAATAATAAAAATTTAGACATTAAAGATATTACTTTAAACAAGTTTTTCTTTTTTTTTTTAGTTTTAATTATTGTTGAATTCTTCATTTTAGATTTTACTAACTTCGATTATAAAATTGATATTTTTCATGAAGGTTTGTGGTTATCTGCGTCACAAAACTCAAAATTAGAAGAAAATTTTTGGATATCTACCTATATCGGCAGAGGTTTCTTCGGAAACTTTCATCCATATTTTATATGGAAATTATTTGGCCTAGAGACAATTGGCATAGTTCGCTTTTCTCATCTTGTCTTGATTTTTTTTAATAAAATTTTACTTCTAATGGTAGCAAGAAAAATAGCTTTAATGGTTGATTTAAAAAATGAAATAAAAATTATTTTTTTTATATTATTATCTGTTTCATTTTTGTACTTTACTAGCTACGGCGAACCTATTTTTTTTATAAGGTCTTTTTTATTATTACTATTTCTTTTAATTTTACTTAATTTTTTGTCTAAATATAATTCTAATAAAATTACCATTATTTCTATTGGTCTTTTTTCAAGTATAAGTTTATTTTGGTACATCGATATAGGCATCTATATTAATTTTACTATTGTTGCTCTATCTATATTTTTTTTAGTTAGACGAGAGTTTAAAAATTTCTTATTTTTAAATTTTTCAGTATTATTTGGATGGAGTTTAATTTACTTGTTATTTCCCCATAGTGAACTCATCGCTTTTTTCAATAATTCATTATTAATTATTTCCACCATAGAGTACATAGGCGGTTTAATTTACCCAACACCATTTTTACAAGATTTTAGATCAACGAAAGCTTTATTTCTATTTTTAGTTACGGGTTTCTTAATAATTATTTCAATTAAAGATTTAAACAAAAAAAATTTAACTTTTCTAATATCTATTTTATTTATGTTCTTTGTAAGTTTATTGTTCTTTAGATATGGCCTAAACAGATCTGACAGTCCACATATAAGAATTGCTCAAAGCTTTGCGTACCTTCCGTTCTTTTCTTTAATATTTTATTTGACATTAAAAAAATTTGAAAAAAAAATAAAATTTAACAAATTTATAAAATTTACATCGTTATCTCTGTTTATACTGTTTATTGTTATAGAAAAAAAACATGAAAGTAAAAATTTTATAAATATTACAAACTCAATAAGCTCTATTCAAAAATTAGTAAATTTTGAAGATAAAGTATTTTTAAATGAGGATTATAATAGTTTTATTAGTTATTATAAAAATTTAACTTTAAAAGATAGCTGCATAACTACTTTTACAAATGAAGTTGCAATTTCATATTTTTTAAAAAAACCAACTTGCTCAAAGTTTTATACAATGTACGTAGCAACACCTAATAGAATTCAAAATGAACTTATCAAAGATATAAATTCAAAAAAACCAAATTTTCTTATATATAATTCTTCTTTAGATCTATATAGTGGCAATATTCAAAGATTAAAACTTGTAAATAAATTTATAACTTCTAATTATCGATTTTATGAAAAGTTTAAACATTGGGAAATATACAAAATAAATGATTTTTAAAAATATTAACCAAGAAGGCGTCAAGTACGCTGTAGAAAAGTCAGGTTTGGATATAAGTAAGTCAATTCAAACTCAAAGTGGTCAATTAATTTGCTGGTTATAAATGGAGCAAAAAAAACTACTCTGTTTTGGTTTTGGTCAAGTAGCAAAAAACTTTGTAAAATTATTGAAAATTGAAAAAATTAATTTTCAGTTAAGTACAACTTCTCGAGAAAAAACCCAGAATAAAATTTTTGAAAACATTGACTATCAAAGCTTTAACTTTGATGAAAAAAAATTTGATATTAATTTGATTAAGAGATTGGATGAAGCAAGCCATATATTGGTTTCAATACCACCAGTTAGTGAATCTGACATTGTTATAAAAAATTTTAAACAAAACTTTAAACAAAAATTTAAAGATAAAAAAAAAATAAAATGGATTACCTATCTCTCCGCCACAAGTGTTTATGGTAATCATAATGGAGAATGGGTTGATGAAACAAGCAAAACCGAACCAACTTCCATCAATGGAATTGAAAGACTTAAAGCAGAACAATCATGGATTGCACTAGCAGAAGAGTATAATTTACCATTACAAATTTTTAGATTATCAGGTATTTATTCTAATCAATTTAATATTTTAAAAAGACTTAAAGCAGGGGAAGTTAAAATTATAAAAAAGAAAAACCAGTTTTTCTCTCGAATTCATGTTGAGGACATTGCTAAAATTTTGTTTAAATCTTTGGAACATTTTAAAAATAGAGAAATTTATAACATCTCAGATGATAGACCCGCATCTATGGAAGAGGTTGTTAAATACGCAACAGCATTAATAGGTTGCAATGAGCCAAAATCTATAGAGATCGATGAAATTCAAAGTACCATGTTAAAAAATTTTTATAAAGACTCTAAAAAAGTTGACAATAGAAAAATGAAAAACTTTTTTAATTATAAATTGAAATATTCAACTTATATTAAAGGATTAAACTACATCAACAACAATATTATTTAATTCTTTAATTATTTTTTTTAAAGGATTTTTATCAGATAAACTGTGATCTCCTTTTTTAATTATTACTAGTTTTTTTTTTGCACTTGTAAATGTTGATAGAATTTTTCTAGAAAATGATACTGGAACTAGTTCATCTTTTTCCCCATGAAGCATAGTGACATGAACTTTAGAATTAATTTTTTTTGATAAAACTTTATTTTTTCTTCCATCTTGTATCAACTGATATGTAATAGGGTACCCATGTTGTTTTTGCTTAAATTTTGAATCTCTATGTTTAATAATACTTATGCCTTTTTGTTTAATTTCCTTTTTTATTTTTTTAGTGAATTTTTTCCACATTAATCTCTCTAGAAATTCTGGCGCAGAGCCAATGCCAACAAAACCTTTGATCTGTTTTTTAAAATACTTAAATTGATTTAAAGCAATCCATGCTCCCATACTCGAACCAATTAAAATAAAATTATTTTTTTTTATAATTTTGTTAATAGATTTTTTGACATCCATTGACCATTCACTTATATTTCCTTTTGTAAGCTTTCCCGAGGATTTACCATGCCCAGAGTACTCGATAGCTAAAAAACCTAATTTATTTTTAACAGCATATTTTTTAAAAGCTTTGGGTTTTTTCCTATCGATATCAGACATAAAACCTGGAAGAAAAATTATATATAGTTTTTTTTTATAATAATTGTCTATATATCTTAGTTTTCTGGTCTTAGAAATTTGAATATATTTTAATTTTTTCATATAAAGTTTAATCCTCAGATCTGATAATATATAGTTGAAAAAATGTCATCAACAATAAAAGTTCTTCAAGTAATACCTAAACTAGGAATTGGTGGAGCAGAAACAGGTTGTTACGATCTTGCTCATTTTTTAGCAGAGCAAGAATGTAAATCATTCTTGATTACTAGTGGAGGTGAACTTTTGAAATTCGTAAGAAGAGATAAAATAAAAGTTATTCGCTTACCAGTTCACTTAAAAAATCCAATAATTATAGTTTTTAATTCTATTATAATTTTTTTTATAATAATATTTTATAATATTGACATAGTTCATGCTCGAAGTAGAGCACCTGCATGGTCCTGCTTGTGGGCTTGTTTTTTTTCAAGAAAGAAATTTGTTACTACTTTTCATGGTACTTATAATTTTTCTAATAAGCTAAAACTTTTCTATAATAGCATCATGGTAAGGTCAAAACTAATAATTGCAGGATCAAATTTTATTTTTAATCATATAAATAAAAATTATCAAAAATATTTAAATCCTAAGCAAAAAAAATTAATGGTGATTTTTAGAGGAATTAATTTAGAGTATTTCAATTCGAAAAATGTATTTAAAGACAAGAGTGATGATTTAGCTAAAAAATGGAATATTAATAGCAATAGTTTTATTATTCTACTTCCAGGAAGATTAACGAAGTGGAAAGGTCAGGAAATGTTTATTGAAGCCTTAAATTTACTTATAGAAAATAATAATAAAAATAATTTTCATGCAATTATTTTAGGTTCTGACCAAGGTAGAAATATTTATAAAAAAAAACTTTTACTTTTAGTTGAGAGATATAGGTTGGGCAAAAAAATAACTTTTATCGAAAGTTGTGAGGATATGCCAACGGCCTATAAACTGGCTGATGTTGTTGTCTCTGGCTCCATAGAACCAGAAGCATTTGGTAGAGTTGCAGTTGAGGCACAAGCTATGAACAAACCAATTGTAGCAAGTAATCTTGGTGGCTCTAAGGAAACAATTTTAAACGGTAAATCTGGGATATTATTTAAATCAGAAGATTCAAAAGAACTTGCTAGAAACTTTAATAAATTAATGGACATGAGCAAGGAATCATTAAGTTTAATGGGAGAACATGGAAGGAAAAACGTAGAAAAAAAATTTAATGTTGATCAAATGTGTCAAACTACCTTTACAGAGTATAAGAAACTACTTACATAGAACAAATAATGCCAAGTATTCAACTTTTAGATGGAAAAGAAATTCCTTTTGAGAAATCCATAAATGGGTTTGAGCTTGTTAAAAAAATTAGCAAGTCATTAGAAAAAGATGCTCTCATCATGTCAGTAAACGGAGAGCTAAAAGATTTAAGCCACATAATTAAGGAAAATTCAAAAATAAAAATTATAACACACAAAGATAAGGAAGGTTTGGAAGTTATAAGGCATGATGCAGCTCATATTCTAGCAATGGCAGTTCAAGAATTATATCCAGGCACTCAGGTTACAATTGGTCCAATAATTGAAGATGGATTCTACTATGATTTCGCTCGAAAAGACCCATTTACAGATGATGACCTAAAAAAGATTGAAAAGAAAATGGGGGAGATAGTCGATAGAGATGAAAAAACTTTAAGAAAAGTTTGGAAAAGAGAAGAGGCAATAGAATATTTTAAAAAGATTGGCGAAAAATATAAAGCTGAAATTATCGAAAGCATACCTTCTGGTGAAGAAGTTTCTATTTATAGTCACGGAAATTGGAGTGATCTATGTCGTGGACCGCATTTAGCATCAACAGGTAAGGTCGGAAAAGCATTTAAGCTTACTAAGGTCTCAGGTGCTTATTGGAGAGGTGATTCAAACAATGAAATGTTGCAAAGAATTTATGGAACTTGTTGGACATCAAGAAAAGATTTAGAGGATTATCTACATAGATTAGAAGAAGCTGAAAAAAGAGACCACCGAAAACTAGGAAAAGAAATGGATCTATTTCATTTTAGAGAAGAAAGTCCAGGAGCTGTATTTTGGCACGAAAAAGGATGGACTCTTTTTCAGAGACTTGTTGAATATATGAGAATGAAACAAAGATTAGCAGGATATAAAGAAATCAACACGCCCGAAATACTAGATAGAAGTTTATGGGAAAAATCTGGGCATTGGGAAAAATTTGGTGAACATATGTACACATCAGAAACACCAGATGAAAAAATATTTGCTATTAAGCCAATGAACTGTCCTGGATGTGTGCAAGTATTTAATCAAGGCTTAAAAAGCTATAGAGACTTGCCTTTAAAATTATCGGAATTTGGAAAGGTCCATAGATATGAACCTTCAGGAGCCTTACATGGCCTACTAAGAGTTAGAGCTTTTACACAAGATGATGCTCATATTTTTTGTACGGAAGATCAAATAACTCAAGAGTCTTTAACGGTAACTAATTTAATTTTAAAGATTTATAAAGACTTGGGCTTCGAAAATGTAATATTAAAATATTCTGACCGCCCAAAAAAAAGAGTTGGAGATGATAGTGTTTGGGACAAATCAGAAGCAGCACTTCTTTCAGCTATAAAACAGTCAAAACTTGAGTACACTATAAATAAAGGTGAAGGTGCATTTTACGGCCCTAAAATTGAATTTGTTTTAAGAGATGCAATAGGTAGAGATTGGCAATGTGGAACGCTGCAAGTTGATCTAAACCTGCCCGGAAGGTTAGGGGCATCATACGTAGATAAAGATGGAACAAAAAAAATTCCAGTAATGCTGCACAGAGCTTTATTTGGATCTTTGGAAAGATTTATAGGAATTATAATTGAGAATTATGCAGGTAAATTACCTTTTTGGTTGGCACCAACACAAGTCGTAGTGTTACCTATTGCAGAAGAAAACAATAACTATGTAAAAAAGTTATTTGAAGATCTGTTTAAAGAGGGTATAAATTGCGAAGTGGATTTAAGAAATCAAAAAATAAATTATAAAATTAGAGAACATTCTTTAGCAAAAACACCAATGATTTTGGTTTGTGGAAAAAAGGAAGTTGCTGAAAATACAGTAACAGTTCGTAGACTCGGATCTGAAAAACAAGAAATCTTTAAAAGAGATGATCTGATAAAAAGCATTCTTGCTGACAATAACCTTCCTCTAAATTAAGTGTCACATTTTAAACCTAATTATTTTCAAAGAAGAAGCAAACCACAAGGACCAAAAGCTAATGAAAGAATAAGAGCTATAGATGTTCAGGTGATAGGAAGTGACGGAAACAATTTAGGGACCTTACCTTTAAACAAAGCAATCGAAGTTGCAAAAAATGAAGGCTTAGATCTAATTGAAATTTCACCAAACGCAAACCCCCCTGTGTGCAAAATTATGGATATGGGCAAATACAAATATGATTTGCAAAAAAAAACAAATATTGCAAAAAAAAAACAAAAGGTAGTTGCTCTTAAAGAGATTAAAATGAGACCAGGTACTGATGTACATGACTATAATTTTAAAGTAAAAAATGCAAAAAAATTTTTAACCAATAAAGATAAAGTTAAATTTACAGTCAAATTTAAAGGAAGAGAAATGCAACATATAAATTTAGGTAAAGATCTAATGAACAGAATTATTGAAGATACCAAAGAAGTTGGAAAAATAGAGACGCAACCAAAATTTGAAGGTAGACAAATGATAATGATTATTCAGCCCGTTTAGTAAAGATAATATCATCTTGTAAAGAATATTTAATCTATATATAAGGCCTCAGTATTTATGCCAAAATTAAAAACAAAAAGTTCAGCAAAGAAAAGATTTAGATTTACTGCTTCTGGAAAAGTAAAAAGACCACAAGCAGGTAAAAGACATGGAATGATCAAAAGAACAAATTCGCAAATAAGAAAACTTAGAGGCACTACGATAATGTCTGCCCCAGACACAAAAATTGTAAAATCGTATATGCCTTACAATAGGTAGAAAAAAATATGGCAAGAACAAAACGTGGAGTAACCAGTAAAGCAAAACACAAAAAAGTTTTAAAAGCCGTTAAGGGTCAGTATGGCAGAAGAAAAAATACTATTCGTGTTGCTCGTCAAGCTATGGAAAAAGCGATGCAGTATGCTTACAGAGACAGAAAAACAAATAAAAGAGAATTTAGATCACTATGGATTCAAAGAATTAATGCTGGCGCAAGAGCAGAAGGTATAACTTATGGACAGCTTATAAATGGTTTAAATAAGTCAAAAATTAAACTAGATAGAAAAGTTTTAGCTGAATTAGCTTATAACAACCCAGAAGTCTTTAAAACTATAGTAAAAAAAGCTCAATCCTCCCTTAACTAATCAGGGTCTTTGATTTATCCTACATCAATCAAAAGAATCAAAAAACTCTATGAGTAATTTAGATAATATCAATTCTAACTTCGAAAAAAAAATTTATTCTATAAAATCAAAAGAAGATTTACAAAATTTAAAAACTGAATTTCTTGGTAAGAATGGAGAAATCACAAATCAATTTAAAAGTTTAGCTTCTATGGAGGTAATTAAGAGAAAAGAATTTGCATCTTCTTTAAATAAACTAAAAGACAACATAGTAAGTCAATTAGAAAAAAAATTTTTAGATTTAGAAACAGCAGAAGTTAATGAAAACTTAAAAAATGAAAAGTTAGATGTAACGTTACCTACAAGACCATTTCAAAAAGGAAAGATTCATCCTGTCTCTCAAGTTATTGATGAAATTTCGTCAATTTTTTCTGAGATTGGATTTTCTGTTGCTGAAGGGCCGGATGTAGAAACAGAATATAATAATTTTACAGCCCTAAATACTCCAGAGGATCATCCAGCGCGAGATATGCATGATACTTTTTATTTAGAAGAAAATAAAAAAATTCTTTTAAGAACACATACATCACCTGTTCAAATTAGAACAATGTTAAATGAAAAACCGCCATTCAAGATTATTGTACCAGGAAGAACATATCGTTGTGATAGTGATCAAACTCATGCACCAATGTTTCATCAATTGGAGGGTTTGCACATAGATAAAAATATTACTATGAGCCACTTAAAAGGTTGTTTAGACTATTTTATTAAAGAATTTTTTGAAGTTAAAAATGTTAAAATGAGATTTAGGCCAAGTCATTTTCCATTTACAGAGCCATCAGCTGAAGTTGACATCGGATATAGAATTGAAAATGGTAAAGTAGTAATTGGAGAAGGAGATAAATGGTTAGAAATTCTGGGTTGTGGAATGGTACATCCAAATGTTCTTAGAAACGTTAAAGTAGATCCAGATAAATACCAAGGATTTGCTTTTGGAATGGGGATCGATCGTCTTGCAATGCTTAAATATGGAATTAATGATTTAAGAGCTTTTTTTGAAAACGACTATAGGTGGCTAACACATTTTGGTTTTGACCCCTTAGATGTCCCAACTAACTATAGAGGTTTAAGCAGGTGATAATTACATATCCATGGCTCAAAGAGCATTTAAACACCAAAGCTAATGAAACTAAGGCAATGGAAAAATTAACTAGTATTGGTTTAGAAGTTGAAGGCGTTAAAGAGAGTAGAGGCGGGCTCAGCGAATTTAAGATTGCTAAAATACTAAAAGCCGAAAAACATCCAAATGCAGATAAACTTAAAGTTTGCGATGTAACTTTAGATGGTAAAAAAGTTATCAAAGTCGTTTGTGGTGCACCTAATGCCAGAGAAGGTTTGTTAACTATATACGCGCCACCAGGAGCAATAATACCGAAATCAAATTTTAAACTAAAAGTTGTTAAAATTAGAGGCGTCGAGTCAAGTGGCATGCTTTGTTCCGAAAGTGAATTAAATTTATCTAATGAAAGCGATGGAATAGTTGAGTTAAAAAATAAAAATAGTGAATTAGGGAAGAGTTATTTTAAAAGTAAAGGTGAAAACACAATAGATATTTCAATAACTCCTAATCGAGCTGACTGTCTAGGCGTAAGAGGTATTGCTAGAGATTTAGCAGCCTCTGGTTTTGGTAGTCTAAAAAAAATAAAAAAAATAACATTGAAACAAAGTTTCAATCAACCTATTAAAGTTTCAATATCGAAAGATAAAAATCAAGGCTGCTTAGCATTTGGCAGCTGCTATATTAAAAATATTAAAAATAAAGAAAGCCCATCATGGTTAAAAGATAAAATTATTGCACTAGGTTTGAAGC
>Ga0307986_10000553_pt1 | contig 27738 bp, 28 predicted proteins | sample EllFjometageno82_FD_203170 | JGI IMG/M metagenome (GOLD analysis project Ga0307986, IMG submission 203170) | Marine microbial communities from Ellis Fjord, Antarctic Ocean - #82 | ecosystem: Environmental > Aquatic > Marine > Unclassified | place: Southern Ocean | collected 2014-10-09 | reverse complement strand
TGTTTCAGCAATACGTGATAGTGGGCCATTAACCTCTACTCTAAATGAGTTTGAAAAGTTGCCAATTGAATCAATTTCTACAGATATTTGCTGCAGTTGGTCAGTATTAATTTTACCAAATATCTCGTTAGGAATCGGTATTTTACCCAACGTTAATAACATTGTATTTATTTCAAAATAAGAACTTCCACAAGAAATGGAACCGGTTAATGTAGACTGTGATTGTGGAGTTCTAGTCCCGTTGATTATAGCAGAAAATTGCTTTGTACCAGCAGTCATTTGAGCATCACTAGGATTTGCAAAGGATATCTGATTGCCATCGGATAACAACAAATCCAATTCCATCAAACAATTTTCAGTACTGGTTGCAGTGAATGTAAAATCATCATCAGGGAGAGTTACATAGCCATGGTCTTGGAGGTCAATATCCATTGAGGGTGAGCAATTAGGAGCAGTGAAATTAACAAATAGTTCCTCGTTATGTTCTACGGTAGCAATCCAGGGAACTAAGACTCCATCGTGATCGTAAATTTTTACTCCATCAGCCCCAAAACTACCTGAATTGAATAAATCAGCAGCCTCTCCACTATTGGTTCCACTGGTCATGTCATTTCTTCCATCCGCTTCGATAACCGATAACCAAGGTTGTTTGGGGTCACGATTCAACTCATTCTGTTCTACATCACCTACACTCTTGTCTTGATATGTTACTAGGAGACCTGAACCAGGTAGATGTGAATCAAAACCACTATTGCTTCTATATTCTAACCAAACTACTTCTGATTGAGATATTTGAATTTTCATAGCATTACCCCCTTCACTCATTCCGGTCATTTTGATACTTGGCCCGATGCACGGAGCTATTGCACTACTTGGCCATTGTAAATCCATATTTTGTTGACGCATTGCACCAATTAATTCTAGACTTGCGGCTGAGGGTAAAGCAGGCCAAGAACCTCCGCCATTCCAGTTTCCGCTGGCCATAATATCCCAATCTCCAACACCCTTCCATTGATGTGTTTGGAATGTATCGTGAACTGGGTACAAGTCTAATGAACCCATTTGGTGGAGCATTTCGTGCAACATTGTCCCTATTCCACTTGAGCCAGTACGCAAACTTGACATTGTATAGTGTCCAACTTTCAAATCCTTTGAAATCTCTATTGGTTCTTTAAAATTTGTATAGTGGCTCCAAATCCTATCACTTGAGCCAGAATTTTCTTCTTGCCCTTTGGTCGTATGTAAAATCAATAATCTATCGACCCAACCATCTCCGTCCAAGTCGTATTGGCTCCAATTGACAGTGGAAATATGACTTTCAATTGCTTCCTGAGCCAATGCCATAGGCAGAAACTCACCATCTTCATCAACATCTCTTTGCCCATTGACATCTGAACCATAGTCGCCAAGAGGACCAGATGCTCTAGTTACATCATCGGCAACAATAATCTCAACAGATGATTGTCCTCCACTCATTTGTTCAATATAATCCACGGCACTTTCTTGTAGAATATTTCTTGCTTGAACAGGACCCCATGCTGAATCTGCAGGAGATTGCTCAAAATCAACTATCAATACTAGCCATTTTTCTTGTTGTTGCAAGTTCAATATAGGTGATTCATCTTCCGAATCTACAACAATTGCGTTATCACGCATCCATTGCTCTATGGTATCACCATTTGAGTAAGACCACGAACTTGCTAGCAGGAGAACCACCAAAAATGGTACACCAAGTGCAGGTCGCATAACATCGCCTAATGCTCAAATCGTTTCAACTTTGGTGTAAATAGATTGTCAATTCAATATTTTTATATCCAAATCAAGTGTTGACAACTGCTTTACTATTCCGTCAATTTGCAGGCCATGAGTATTGATAAACGCTGCATCCGAATCTAGTTGTAGGCCCCAACGTCTATCCTTTGCTCTTGAATCCAATACAATCGATTTCGGTAGTCGAGATGTTTTTTCCAGCACTTCAACCAACCTGAAAGGTAAATCTTCTGCTAGCCATGGGTCATTTTGACTGGCAATAGCAAGAGCAGCATCAAGACCAAGTTGATTTTGTGGTATGGTTCGGTAAGATTGAATCTGCATCAGGTCTAATCCTCTCACATTACAACTTAGTGAATGACAATTACTCTTGAATAAATGTGGTAATGGTTCGCCGTTACAACCTGAAATAAATACATCAGTTACACGCTCGACCCTTACTTTATCCAACAATTCCAAGCGTTGTTTTCTACTGTTACATAATCCATTATATGATGAAATATTTAGACCAAGAGTATTTTCGGAAGAAATTGATTCGCTTCCACCATCACAGCGACAATCTGCGATTAAGATATTTCTTTTGGCCCCTTCAAAATCGTATACATGTGAACCAGAATTAATGCTTTTTGGAATCATAGAAGTCCATCTCAATGAGATTAATTCCACTGATAGAATAGAGATTAGGATAATACTGAACACGATCATCCCACCTACATCTGGTAAAGATAGTGCGAGTAACATAACCAATAACCCATGAACTCTAAATCTCCACCAGTCTGCAGTTTTTTGATTGAGGTTTCCGGTTAAACCAGCAACTAACATCGCTAAGCCTGCAATTACAATCAGCATTTGCGCCCAAACTAATGATATAGCAAATTGTAACATCAATGGTGCATCATACATAGGAGTAAAACCCATTGCGACATTGCTTGCATGGCCAAATGTAAACAACTTCGGTACAATCCATAAAATGGTAATTGACATAACCGATAGTATGCCTATTGAGCCGCCTATTATCCAATATAGGAACCACTTTTTCTCACTGGGCAATAGTCCTGTTTTTGCGAAGGAATATGATTGATAAATAAATATCGGAATTGAAGACAATATGCCCAATATTGTTGCAGACAGCCACCTTACTGCGCTCCATCTGGCGGGGTCATAGAGATTTAGACAGTCTGAAGCGCATGGTTGCATTATTTGTAATAATTGAGTCAGTATTGAATCTATCCAATTCATCCAAATTGCAGTAAATATTAGAGATGAGACTAACACCAAAGTCATTCTATTAGAGAATTCATCAATATGAGAATTAACAGTGTTATCTTTGTCGGTCTCTAATAACAAAGACATAAGATTACCTCAAGCCATTAAATAAATGGAATGTGAGTGTCTCAAATGAGATCTGTATATTTCTTTTCTGCACGAGCTTGAACTACTGTTCTGTAAACTCCGAATATAGCCCAAAGAGCCAACATTCCAACAACCAGTGGATAGCCATAGGCGAATCCTTCACGTATCATGTAAGCGAATAGTCCTGTTAGTAATATTGAAACGATACCTCGTTGAATACCTTGAGGCATGGCTAAACTTCTATCGAGATGAGGAGGTCCCCCGCCGAATTTCTTTTCATAGAATTCACCTTGGAAAACTGCAGCTATCAGCAAAACCGATAGTGTAGTCCAATAAAATAAATTACCATTGTCAAAGTATTGATCTGCGATATGTTGCTGGCGTTCTGCTTCCAATTCTGCAGGGTCTACATCTGCCACGAATAATGAGTCATAATCTCCAACACTAATCGTTCGTAACGCAAGTCCATCTTCATCATCATTTGTTGAGGTATCCGGTGCGCTAATCGAAAAAGAGAGGATATTCCAATGGTCTCCCTCGTCTGGAGCACCATCTCCATTAACCGCATTTCCAACTAGTTGGAAGGCAATTGTGCCGACATCTTCCGCAGGTGCAGTCCAAGTAACAATCCAATCATTACCAGGAGTTGACTGAGATAATGCACCAGGTTCTTGTGAAACAGATTGAGAACCATCGCCGGGTGTCAATGTTCCACTATTGTAATCCCATAGCAAGAATCCACCGATGGAGTTAGTTGCATCTTGTAAAGAAATAGTGAAGTCATAACTCTGCCCAGCATCGTATGAGCGAGGAATACCAGAGATTGAAACAACTACATTGTTGCTTGGTGAACCGCCTCCATGGCATGAACATCCAGTCTCAACAACCAAATTTCCGTTATTTTCCCATGGTGGCCCTGAAGAGACTCCAAGAGCTGGTGCAACGAATAGCAAAGCCAGCAAAGAAACGATTAGTAGACGACCACGACGTGATATCATAATCTCACCTATTCTTCTCCACCAGCGCTCGCCCTTTGAACATTACTTCTAAGCAATGCCTCTATAGTCCAATAATTAGATCGACATCTAACAGCACAATCAATTTTCTTTGATTGCATTATTCAATGCTGTCATCATTTTCTTACCATCACCGAAGAGCATCATTGTCTTGTCCATATAGAACAGGTCATTGTCTACTCCAGCATATCCAACGCTCAAAGAACGCTTGATGATGACGACAGTTCTTGCTGCATCAACATCGATGATCGGCATACCCGCAAGTGGACCTTCACCGCTACGAGCTGCTGGATTGGTGGTATCATTTGCACCGATAACCACTGCGACATCACAATCAGGGAACTCTGAATTAATTTCATCCATCTCAATCAATTGCTCATAAGGAACATTTGCTTCAGCTAGTAGGACATTCATGTGACCAGGCATTCTACCTGCAACAGGGTGAATAGCATATTTGACTTCAGTATCATATTTCTCAGTGATTAAATCTGCAAACTCTTTGACTTGATGCTGGCATTGAGAAACAGCCATTCCATATCCTGGAATAATTATTACTTTTCGTGCACCATCTATCATCATTGCAACTTCATCAGCATCTGAACCGACCTTTGTGCGAGTTAAGTCTACTTTTTCACCACTTCCACCAAAGGACTTGAACAATACATCAATCAATCTACGGTTCATTGCTTTGCACATAATGAATGTCAGAATGATTCCCGAAGCACCCACTAGCGAACCAGCGACTATCAGTACAGAGTTTGAGAAAATAAATCCTGTGAATGCTGCAGCGATTCCGGATAATGAGTTGAGCAATGAAACAACAACAGGCATATCAGCACCACCAATTGGTAGAACAAGGATAATTCCAAGAACACATGAAATTCCAATAATTGCCCATAGGTAATCAGAATTAGTTGGATCTGAAATACTCATGTAAATTAATACTGCAACCGATATCAATAGTATGATTTTAACCGGATTTAACCAAGTAGGACCCCAAGTAGGTGTCTTTATCCACTTGCCAAAGATTTCAACTCCACCCTTGAGTTTGTACATTGCCAATAATGAACCGGTCAATGTCATCCATCCAACCAAAGCGGAGAGGCCAGCAGCGATCATAGTCACAGTCAATTCAAGACCAGCAGGTACAGTTCCACCGTCGATATACTTCCATGTTTCAGATAATGCAACCAATGCACTTGCAGCGCCTCCAAATCCATTGAATAGTGCGACCATTTCTGGCATTCCAGTCATTTCTACCTTTACAGCCATCCAATAGCCAATAAGAGAACCGATGACCATTCCTGCAATAATTAGAGTCCATTGAGCTCCACCATCAAGTTGCATACTGGCAACGGTGACGACAACAGCAACAAGCATTCCAAGAGCGCCTAATTGATTACCGCGCGGAGCAGTCCTAGGATGGCCCAACTTCTTTAATCCCATAATGAATAGAATAGCAGAAAACAGATAACCAACAGAAATCCAGTTACTCATAAAGTCAAGTATTGCAGACATCTTAAGCACCTCTTCTCTTCTTTCCAGCAATCATATTTAGCATACGATTGGTCACTGTAAATCCGCCAACTACATTGATCATAGCAAGAACTACTGCTACGAATGATAGGAGTCCAGATATAGCGGTATTGCCGTTTTCAAAAGCGACATTAGCGCCGATTAGTGCGCCTACAATGCTAATTCCAGATATTGCATTTGCACCACTCATCAAAGGAGTGTGCAATGTGGCAGGTACCTTTGTGATTAATTCAACACCAAGGAAAATTGCCAATACGAATAATGTAATGCTACCGATTAATAATTCTGGACTCATTGAACCACCCCTGCTAAGCGTGATTGCTTAGGATGGATTTCACCATCTTTGCAAATTAGGACGCCACCCATTCCACCGATGTGGAAGTCTGAACCTTCAGGTGCTCCAACAAGAACATCATCATCTTCACTGATTACTACTTCTCCTTCCTTGACTAGTGAAGTCATGAAAGTTGTTAGATTATTTGAGTACAACATACTTGCTGTATTTGCTAAGGTGCCTGGCAGATTAGCAGTTCCTACTATTATTACTCCATTGCTAGTAGTGATTACCTCTCCAGCAACAGTATCTTCACAATTGCCACCTACATCTGCATTCATATCAACTACAACTGCTCCAGACTTGAAATTTGCAACTGCTGATGAAGGTACTGTGATTGGTGCTGGTCTTCCGAATATTCGTGCAGTTGTTACAATTATATCAGCATCGGATGCAACTCCACAGACAGTGTCGTTTACCTTTTGAATAAATTCAGGGGTTAGAGGCTTGGCGTAACCAGATTCGTCCTCAAAGTCATCCATTCCATCCACTTCGATGAATCGGCCTCCAACGGATTCTATTTGCTCAGCAGCAGACTTTCTTACATCCGATGCATAAACAACAGCGCCCAGTCTCTTTGCGGTAGCGATCGCTTGTAATCCAGCAACACCGCTTCCCATAATTACAACTTTAGCCGGTCGCACTGTTCCAGCAGAAGTGGTCATCATCGGTATTCCTCTTGGTGTTGTAGCAGCGCCGATTAAGACAGCTTTGTATCCTGCAAGATTATCTTGGCTTGAATTAACATCCATTGATTGAGCACGTGAAAGTCGACGAGGAATCATATCCATCGATAGCAATGTAATTCCAGAATCGATACATGCTCTTACATTCTCAGGGCATCTAAAAGGATCTGAGACACAAGTAAGATTTGCGCCTTTAGAAATGCCTTCAACGCCAGGGAATCTAATACAAACGATATTTGCACATGATAGTACTTCAGCACGAGTAGAAATGGTTGCACCTGCACTTTCATATTCTGAGTCTAAATAATTAGCAGACTCTCCTGAACCCTTTTCAACAAGAACTTCAAATCCTGCCTTTAATAATTTTTTAACACTACCAGGAACAATTCCAACGCGTGTTTCTCCTTCAAGTTCCATGGGTACTCCGAGTTTCATATTATCACCAAAATTGCCAAATCCCGCACGATGTACATTCGGGATGTTTGAGGGCAATGGGAGGGGGTTTTTAGATAGCGCGCTTTTTACGGCCAATCTGTTGAGGTGAGTTCTTGAAAAGTAATTGACTTTTTTATATAATTTATTAATTATTAGTGAAACTATTTTTGACAATCATACTTATGGAGGTCCGAGTTTTGGGCAAGATTGGGCAAGTGATTAACTATGGCTAATGGACGAAGAAAAATCGCAGTTATTGGAGCAGGAAATGTCGGTGCAACTTGTGCATTCGTATTAGCACAAATGAAAATAGCAGACATCGTTCTGCTAGATATCTTTGAAGGATTTGCAAAAGGGAAAGCTCTAGATATGAGCCAAAACGCCAATATTTTGAACTATAATGGAACAATTACCGGTACTGCGGATTATGCAGATATTGCCAATGCAGAAGTTATTGTTGTAACATCTGGTTTCCCAAGGCAACCTGGAATGACAAGAGAAGATTTAATCGGCAAAAACGCTGATATTGTTAAGCAAGTTGGAACTGGAATTCGTGAACATGCACCTGATGCAGTAATCATCATGATCACCAACCCACTTGATTTGATGACATACCACATGCAACAAGTTACAGGATTCCCTACCGAGCGTGTTATTGGACAAGCTGGAGTTCTCGACAGTGCAAGAATGGCGCATTTTATTGCTCTTGAACTTGGATGTGCGGAAGAAGATGTTTCACCTATGGTTCTTGGAGGTCATGGAGATACTATGGTCCCACTTCCAAAGTATACCACAGTTGGTGGAATTCCAATCACTCAATTGATGAGTGAGGAAACAATTGCAGCAATTAGTGACCGTACTGCAAAGGGCGGAGGAGAAATTGTAAAATTATTAGAACGTGGTTCAGCATTCTATGCACCAGGTTCAGCAGCAGCAATTATGGCAGAGTCAGTCCTCAATGACCGTAAGAGAGTCATTCCAGCATCTTGCCATCTATCTGGAGAATATGGATTAGAGAATATTTACATCGGAGTTCCTTGTATTATCGGTGCTAATGGTGTTGAGAAAATATTTGAATTGGAATTGACTGAATCAGAGATGGAATCTTTACATGGATCTGCTAACTTTTACAAGAGTCAACTTGTTGATATCCTAGGATACTGATTCAACTACGAATTATTGCCAGAGATTGCAAATTGCCCTTAGTAGTAATATTTGCAGGCTTACATGTTAGAGTGTCAACTTGGCTCAGTATTTTCCCCTGACGTCCACGAGAACGCATCCTAGCAAGTATTTCTTGTCCGATATAGCAGCCCTTTTGTTGATGGACTAATTCTTCAAGTCCGCATGCAAAGGGATGGAAAGAACTTGTAATTTCATATCCATTCCAAGGAACTTTATTTGCGATTCTCCATAGATTAAATTCTGTAAAATCATCACTACTAGATGGTCCGTTACCTTTACTGGCAACTAGTATTGAATAATTGCTGGCAATTTCTCCCCGAGTAATTTCACCTTGAGATGAAAAAGTGCCTATTACATTTACATTGTTTTTACAATCGAATTCAATAAATAGATCATTACGTTGTGAAATATCAGTAATTTCCACATCTTGTCCAAGTATTTTCTTTGAAGTGTGCTTTAGCAATTTATCTAGGACTGGTAGATATCCAGCGGCAACAATAAAATCACCCATATGAAATAATGTAAGAGAATCAATTATTTTCGCATTAGTGTCGGTAAATACTGTCCTAATCAATTGACCTTTACTAAGTTCAGCAACCCTATTTGTAGATAATCCATCAATAAATGATAGGACATCTGCCCCTCTCCATAATGTTAGAGAAGCATCTGATAAGGCCACTATGGGCAACAAAACACCTCAGGAAAAAGATTCGCCGCATCCGCAAGCAGATTCAGCATTAGGGTTGTTTATTTTGAATCCGCCACCCATTAACTTTTCAACATAGTCGATTTCAATTCCATCGAGTAAGTGTGAAGAAGCAGTTGGTACAAGAACTCTAAAACCATCGATCGAGATTTCCTGGCAATCTTGGTCAGTAGTTTCAACAATTTGTAAATCATACATGTATCCTGAGCATCCACCGCTCAAGACTCCTACCAGTAGTGCATGAGAACGGTCATCGCCAAAAGCATCAGTAAGCATGTTTTTTGCAGATTCAGAGATGGTTAAAGCAACATCTACTATTTCTGGTTTGATCATTTGCACGGGGCTAACTGTGTCACAAGTTCCGCAATCCATGTTAGTGCCTCACATTCCATCTCTATGAACCTGCGCCTTGTAGAATTATACTTTTTGCTCAATACTGGACTCTATTTCATAATAGCAATCTTGGTTTGAACAATCTGTACAGACTCGTTGATTAGAACCAATTTCAACACCGTGCCTCTCTTGCATTATGCCTGAAATAATACCTTCATCAAGTAAGCAAAAGATTCCATTCTCTTCTGGTTTTCCACCGCATGCATTTCCATTGACTACTGTGATTTTAAGATTTTCAGCGTCTGTAATTATCAGTTCACCCATTCCCAAACCCTTCCACTTCTTTGCCAAACGATTCCAAAACTCACTATCATCTTCAATATCATTTAACTTGAGTGCTAATTCACGTCCAATTCTATTACCAACTGATTGTAGTAGATCTCCTACATCAATTCCCAGCATAGACAATGCTTGAGATTCGGAGTTTCCTTGAGGAATAAGTTTTAATCCATTTTCTCTCATTTCAAGAGTTGAATTCTTTGTTGCAATTGCACCGCTTAAGTCATTGGTCAAACTATTTCTTAGTTTAGCGTAAAAAGAACCCTCTCCCAGAGAATATTGTAACGGCTCAGTAATTTCGCCATCGATTATTCTTGCTCTTGCCACTGAGTATGCAGAAGCAGCAGCCCATTGTATTTCCAGTGATTCATTTTGGGCTTTTAAAAATTCTGAACTTTCTATTAACAGTGCAGTATCTTCCTTTCCTCTCCCAGTTGGATTATCTTCACTGTTAACAAATTGGATTCCATATTCATCATCTATGAATGCACCTTGTAGTGAAAGTTGTTCGTGATGGCGAATTTCAATCAGTGGTGATAACTCATCAAAAAATCGTACCGTCTTTTTATCAACACATGCTACAATTTTGATTTCGACACCGCGTTCAAGAGCTTCCTCTAAAACTTCCTTGCCGCCTACTCTTAGGAAATGCAAAATCCCCCATCTTCCGAAGAATAACCAAACATTAGTTTCTGCTTCAGCCAACAGTGATTCAAAAGTTGCCATTATTTGATGCCTGTCTTTAATGACAGAGAATGTTGCTTCTGTGACATGACTTTCAACAGACATTATTGCCACTGTAGGACCAGAAGACAATTGTTCTAGATGTTCCTCCATCCGTTGTAAATCCAACTTTTGTTTTTGGATTAGTAACTTGAATACTTCACTGATAGTCTTTCCAGTAAATCTCATCGGTTTGTCAAGTGTTGCTCTGACCAAACCCTGTTCCTGCAACTTGCGAAGTGAATTGTACGCATCCATTCTTGATAAACCGATTCTTTTCCCTACTTCACTAGCCTTAGAAGGCGGGTTAGATGCCAAATCTACTATGATTTGGGCTTGTTTAAGTTCTAAACCACACTCTTCGAGCCGTAGTAAGATGGATGTCATGTCGTCTCCGGACATAAAACTAGTTCTGTGCTCCTAGTCTTTCAATCATTCCAATGAATAATTAAGCATTTTTCTTAATTTTCTTGATACGTTCTTTGTTTAAGATGGTGCAGCGTCTAATTTGATCTTTAGCTCTCTTGGCTTCTGCAGTTGACAGGCCACGTGGTATTGACTGCTCAAAACATTTTATTGCGTCTGGGTATCTTTCCATTTCTGCATATGCAGTTCCCATATTGTAAAGTGTCTGTCCTCTTACTTCTGTAGGGCGGATAAGCATTGCTTGATGATACGCTTCAACACATTTTGGATATTCCTCCATATAATAATATGAATTACCTCGTCCATTTAGAATTCTGATTATCATTTCATCATCATCCTTAAAAGATGGCAATGCTCTATCAAAACAGGTTAATGCCTCTCTATATTTTCCATCTTCAATCAATTGAATTCCCTTGTTATACCATGCAACATCTTGATTTGAAACTGCTTTTGAAGTAGTTTCACCAATTACATTTAGTGATGCTGCATGTGTTGCATCAAGTGCTGCTTTTGCTAAATCCACTTGATGGTTTTGCACAGTTTCCACATTAACAGGCCTTGGCTCAATTGGAGCCATCAGCAAGTCATTTGCTTGAGTTGTAGTCTCATCATAGACTGGTTCTAAAACTTGAAGCGGAGCAATTGGTTGTAGTAAGATATTGGTGGGGCTATCAGCAATCTCTGCGATTGGTTGTTCCACTACTACCGGTGCGAATTGTTGAGGTATTGATTCAGTAACTTGAGGAGTTAGTGGAGCCTCAATGGCATGAGTTTCAGTCTGCAATACAGGCAATGAAGTTCCCACAGTTACAGATTCTACACCATTATCCATTCCATTGGCCTTAGCATGACACTTTTGTGCCGTTGCAATATCACCGGCTTCTTCTAGTGAGCGAGCAAGCCCTCTCCAATTAGCAGGATTTTCTCCATCGCTTTGGATTAATGATTTCCAAGTAGTTACTGCACTGTGATGGTCTGAAATGGCAGTATATGCCCTTGCATGTAATACTGAAATCCCCTCTCCAATTATTCCTAAAGCCTCTTGAGCCAGTTCAGGTCCAACTGGTATTGTCGATGGTAGACCTTGGGTAGAATCTAGTACATTTGCTTCGCCCTCTGCTATTTCGACTAATACTTCTGCCATTTCTATAATCCTAGCATCTGATATATCGATAGTTGCAATAAGACGTGTCGCAAATAGATATGATTCTACATCACTCATCTGTTTTGATAAATCACTTAATTTAATTGCTGCTTTTAGATAGTCAGGTTGTGCATCAAGCGCACTTAAGTAGCATCTTTTAGCCTCTGAAAAGTTTTCTCCTCTCTGGTATATAGAACCCAAATTAAACCAACCACTTGAGTTGGATGGGTCAATCGATTGTGCGTGAGTAATAGCAGCAATTGCATGAACATCTAAGTCAAGTCTTGCCATTGCTCCACCTGCTACTCTCCATGCATTTGCATGCCCAGCCGCGATTGTCTTTAGGTGAGGCTTTAGGATTGACAAACCGCCAGCAGCATCTCCTGAGCGAATTAATAATGTAGCCTCTTCAACAAGTGAATCAATATTGATTTCAGGTTGTTGTATCACTTCTTCCTCAACTGTAACCGGTTGAGAAATAATTTCTTCTACAGGTTGTATTACTTCTTCAAAGGGTACAACAACCTCTTCTACAGGCTGTGCAGAAATGATCGGCTTTGCTTCTAATCGTACTAGAATTTCTTCTGTCGCTGCAACTACAGTAGCTGCAGATTTGAATTCCGAATAACTAATATTTGAATTTCTATCATGGTCGTGATTTACAGCCTCTTGTAGAACAGCTTCCACATTATCAACTCCAACTTCATCCATAGCGGCTACCAATGTAGATTCATCATAAGAATGAGTCTCAGCTACAATTCGAGGTATGTCGGCAATTGGGATATTAACCTCAGAATCTTTACATCTGTTTGAAATCTCCACTAAAGCCGGATGGCCAGGATAGAAAACTAGTGCTCTTTGGGTCATTTTATATGCGGAAATTAAATCTCCCATTCGCTCCAAAATACTGGCTAAATTTGCTGTGGCTGGGGCATGGTCGGGATTCAGATCGAGGCAAATTTGGAATGCTTGCCTTGCTCCTCTAGCATCTTTTTGAGCATCTAATATAACCCCTCGATTAAACCAAGCCATGTCGCATGATGGGTCAAGGGCAATTGCCTTGTTAAAGGCTGCCAAAGCACCCTTTGCATCAGATTTCCTAGAACGTTCTTCTCCAACATTTAGTAAAACTTTAACCATCTCTTCATTATCATTAACATCTTCTAATTCAGGAAAGATATCGTCTTGGTGAACTAAATCCTCTGCGGTGGTGTTTGTTTCATCAGATTGTTGTTGCGAACTAACTTCGACTGCTTCCTCTATTGCAACTGGTGTTTCTTCGAGCATACTTCCAAGACCCGCTAAACGCATTGCTGCGGCCATAGATGACATGTCGGAATCCGTTAACTCGTCTGTTGCTTGAAGTGAATTATTTTGAGCCGAACCTTCTGCATCATCATCAGCCATCACAGTCACCATTCCCTAGGGATGACCGAACGGAGATAAGCGTTGCTTCTATTTGGGTCTAAATCAATTATTTCAAATCAAAGATTAGAGTAACACAAATGACATTAACTTTGGCTCATTAGGGTGACTTAAGAAAGATTGCAGGTGTTAGAAATGTCTGAAGAAAACCCTCGTTTTGATGATGAATTTGGCTCAACTTTTGTGCTGATTTCACCGGGGAAATATCAGATGGGTAACCCTACAAATAATTCTCCGAAACGAGAATTACCAAATCATGAAATTGAGATTACTCAACCCTTCTTTTTCGGAAAAATGCAGGTTACTCAAATCCAGTGGCAGTCGGTAATGGGTGATAATCCTGCGAAATTCAATGAGGGATGGTCTGCTGGATTACGACCAATGGAAAATGTCTCATGGGATGATGTACAGTTATTCATTGAGAAATTAAATACTCTACATAATGACTCTCCTAAGTTGGGATTATATGGCAAATGGAGATTACCTAGCGAATCCGAATGGGAGTATGCTGCACGAGCAGGAACTTTATCGCGTTGGTCCTTTGGCGATAAGGATGCAGAATTGGACGAATATGGCTGGCATGCTGGCAATTCAGGAGCATCAACTAGAGAGGTCGGTCAAAAGAAGGCAAATCCATGGGGTTTGCATGACCTTCATGGCAATGTAAGCGAATGGTGCCTTGATGATTGGAGTAGTAACTATGAAAACACACCTAGAGATCAATCTCCAATGTCAATAAGTGGTGAAACGCGTAAATCACATAGGGGTGGCAATTGGTTCACAGAAAGTGATTCAACAAGGTGTTCAGCCAGAGGGTCTTCACAAAAAAATATTGCTAAAGACGGAATCGGACTTAGGCTAGTATGGCAGCCTGATTGAACAGTTAAATCATTAACTTTGATTCAATGCAAATGATATGCCAACTCTTTACCATAACCCTCGCTGCTCAAAATCGAGACAAGGACTTGAATTATGCAATAGTTCTGATACGGAAGTTAAAGTTGTAAATTATCTGACACAAGAATTGACCAAAAATGAACTCGAGGGAATTATCTCAAGGTATGATGGCTGTCCTTCTAAACTGATTAGAAATAGTGATGATCTGTTCAAACAATCACAGTATCTTGAATTTGACTTGACAAATCCAACAAATGTATTGACTATTTTGTATAACTTACCACGGGTAATGCAACGACCACTATTGGATGATGGTAATCAAGTGATAATCGGAAGGCCGCCTCAAGATTTTGAGAAAATACTTAGTTAGTATTGTTCTCCATCAAGTAATGAACAATCTATCTTCATACGTTCATCCAATGGAGCAAGTGTCTGGCCGGAAGGTGTGATTCCAGGCCCAATGTTCCACTTTTTATCTAATGGTTCTTCGATTACAAGCATCAGGTTTTTAGAAACTAATGATGCGACTCCAAGTGTAGTTCTGTTGACTACTGGGGCAATTTCTTCGTGATATGTTGAATCTAATTGTTTGCAAATCTCTTGAAATGTTCTTGTCCCATCACACAATTCCCAAAGTAAACTATTCATTATGTCAAGAGGCCTTCTCAATTCCTTTGGAGCTCGTAATATTTTTGCAAATACGGATTCGATCTTTTTGAATTTCTTTTCAATACGAATTACTACTTTCCTTCCGCTGATGCCACTACCTTCTGGGTGAGGGCCAATCTCTCCATACCTGCCCCACCAAACTGGCAAACGGCATGGATATTGGTCGTAATAGATACTGGTTGAGGAATCAATAATTTGCGCCATAATAATCACTCAAAATTCAATCAAAGTCCAACTCAATAAACTAATCATTGAGACTATTCCACTAAAAGCAACAAGTTTAGTTAACTCAACCTTAGTCGTAAAATTACGTAGATACCATGTGGTTACTCCACAAATTGAAACAACAAATAACAATCCATACCAGAGTGGTGGATATGCTACCATATGCATCTCCACCATCGGTTACCATTTTGAATTATCTAAAGGGTTCGGTCCAAATATTGCTGGCCATAATGCTGCCATTGCTGTTCAGACCAACCGACTGGCAATCCCGATTCTGGTAATGCGGGCGCAACAATTTGTTGAACAGGTTGAACTTGTTGTGGAGTGCTAAATGACTCAGCCGATGGTGGCCCAGATGGAGCATTTGTTGGCTGATCTGTAGTGCTAATTTGTGGAGGCGTCACTGACGCTGCCGGCTGTTGAGATACTGGCGGTCCGCTCGCTTGGGTAATTGGCGGACCGATTGTGGTTGCAATGAACACTTTTTCATTTTCTTCAGCGACCTCTTCATACGTCTCTATTTCAGTAGAGCGTTTTCTAATCAATACTGTTATCAGAGCAATGAATACTAATATTGCAAGACCACCTGCAGCCATCAAATCTGTGCCAACAGAAAAAGAATCATCCATTTGTGATTGAAAGTATATTGATTGTTTATCTTGCCAAGTGAGTGTGCCATCTTGGCTGCTAACTGTTATTTCTATTTGCCCTTCCAAGGGGCCACTGAGGCGATGGATGTCGCATGAGACAAACTTTTCCTGTCCATCGATATGTCCGGCAGGAGTCTGAACAGGGTATCCACTTTCATTCATCAATATGCCAAGACAAACTACTTGCCATCCATCGGGGACCTTGCTGCTAATGATATAATTCTCTTCCATTGTCGAAGTACTGGTCAGATTTATCCATAATGGCACTGAGATACCAAATTCATTTGTTTGGTTACTTATCGGGCTTGAAGTGGATGTCATCGAACGTCTTGAGTCAACTAATATCATTGCTTCGTGTTCCAATTCATATGGGCGTAATTCTTCATCCAATCCACCAGCAACTTCGAATCTAACAATTATTCTCGTATTGAGTGGAATCCCTTCCGGAAGTATCATTTCAACATTAAGAGTTGTTTGCTCTCCACCGTTGAGCGTAATATCGGACCACCCATCTATAGGAAGAGCGCCACCATTTGAGCCTACAGAAAAGAATCCAATTATCCCTGACACTGGTGGTGATGAAGAAATAATAACTCGTACTGCGATCTGATTATCTACCGCGTTTCCAATATTTTGGATGGTTATACTAGCCGATGTAGTAGAACCTGCCATCGCACCGATTTGGCTTGATGAATTGGTAATTTTTGGTTGTTTATGTGATGCAGTGATCGCATTGATTTCGATAAGATTATCTGATGAATTTATGTCTGCACCCAGCGAATTGGACATTGCAGTAATTTCTATTGAGTGCATTATGCCCGCAGATTCATCCATTGAAATCAAAATCCATACCTCGACAATTTTAATGTCCTCTAAGTCATATGATGCGGATAAGTCAATCGGTCCAGTATGGTTTTGGTCTGATAATCTCATCCACCATTGCCATGAATCAGGTAAATTGGGCAAATCAATTACTACCTGGGTTGGCCCATTACCATCGTTTTCTATTTCTATTTCGATTTTGTTTCCAATCCCCGGTACTAATTTTAGTGGAGAATCTACTAATCGTATGATGATGTCTTCAATAGATTCTACTTCTAACTCATTAAAATCTTCACCCATAAAAGTCATACCACTCCTCGTAGAAGTAATAATTGGAATAATACTCGGTCCATTATCACCTGCTTGTGCATTTGCTGGTGCTGTAACTTCAATTGTAAAGGTAGTAGAAGCGCCAGAATTAATCACTGCATTTGGTCTAGTTGGTTGCTCAACAACCCAAAACATGGCACCACTTGACTGTACTGACATTTCAAAAATATCTTGTCTTGCAGCATGATTGGTAATTGTGAATGAAATTGTTTCAGTCTCTCCAGCATCAACTACCCAGTCATCTATTGATTGGGTATTTGTCACTTCAACACTAGCATTGGAAATCATTGAAGCTGAAATATCGATTTCGATTTCATGGAACCTTCGAGTGTCGTTCTGTGAAGTCGCTGTTAATTTGAATGTTGAAATGGTATCAGGAGCGCAATCATTTGGAAGGGTCATTGTCAAATATACTTGCACGGGAGTATCTGGCCTTACCAAGACACTACTCGCTTGCGTCCATTCTAATCCCACTTGCCATCCACTGGCTAATGATGCTTGGTCGATGGTTAAATCAAAGACATCGGTTGCAGCACCGATATTTTCGACGAGAACCGCGAAAGTACAGGTATTTCCGGGAGGGCAATTTGGACGTTGTTCAGGTCCAGTGATCAATGGGACTCTATCAGCAAGTACTTGGAATTGAACCGGTAACGTAGTATTTACTTCATTGTAATAACTAGAATAGGCCTTGAAGGTCATTTGATTGAAACCAGTTGATTCATTTTGGCCTGGCATTATTTTCAAATCTATTTGCTTAGATTCGCCTGGATAAAGTGTTACTCCGCTCAATGGATTAAGAGTGATCCCATTTGTATGGGCGTAATATATTTGCCAATCTGTTGGCAAACCAGTAACAGATGGTATGAACGAATCAGTAATATTGCCATCATTGCTTACTTCAACACGTACAGCGCCCCAATCACCAGGTAGTGAACCAGTAGTTGTGACGCCAGTGGAACTCAAACTATATTCAGTATGCTTAACTTTTTGATCGTATAATATCACTAAATCATCAAACCAATATCCGATGTCAACTCCTGATGTATCACTATAAAATTCAAACTTAAATTGTGATTGAGAGTGGAAATCCGCTTGTGGCACTGGGATTAAAGGTGAAGCAAACCCTTTATTGCTAACTGAAAAGGTTTGCCAGTTACTACCATCGTTGAAGTTATTATCAATTGTGCCACTAATGGAGGCTAATTCATACCAACCTCCAACTGTATTTTTTGAGTATACTTTCAAATAATCATTTGCTGCAGCACTACCAGAATAAAAGAAAGAGATTCCATTGGTTCGAGTAGGAGCCTCAACAGCATCAGACATATCGATAACAGGAGTGATTAGAGATGTTTGCATACCGTTATTGTATGTTGAACTTGAACCAGAACCAACATGGCAAGATTTTCCATTGGATAATGAGGTATCTGTATTTGAGGACCATGAATTTCCAACAGTCCAAGATGTTAACACATCGCAATTATAGTATTGAGAGCCAACAGCAAAGCCCTTTGACCAAATGTCATTATTGGTATTATCATCTACAATACTGGATGTTGCCGTAATCAATATAGTATGATTGCCAGAATATGCAGATGTGAATTGATGTTGGATATTGTTGGACGAACCACCATTCAAAGATGCCATTTGGATTGTATCATTGACAATTTCAAATTGAGTATATTCATTGTGCAGTAATTTGATATTAATGTCGATCGTCCCCGATGGATTTGTACCAAAATTATCGACCTCTATAGTTACTTTAGTAGGGACATTGATCATTGTATCAATCACATATAATTCATATCCTTTGTTGAAACCAATTACTGGAAAGTTGGACGAAAACATTCTATATTTTGCTTCATCGGCTGAATTGACGTAACTATATGTGGAATTTGTAACCGATAAATCAACTCCAGTCGCTCTAGCAGAAGTGTTATCGACTATAATTGGGACAAAACTAGATTCCTCTAATGATATGTTTGATGATAATAAAATCATCAAAACGAATATCAGTGGTATCTGCCTCATGCCCATCATGTGGGCACAATGATTCAATCTATATGAGGGCAATGTAGAATTGAATGAGTCTTTAGAATAACAACATCAACTACTGTTATCATTGCTGATAACAGAATTTTCATCTTGCTGTTGTTGTTGTGTTAGTTTCAAGTTATCTCTTTTCTCTTTAGCTCTTGCAGCAAAAAATACGGTAAAAGAAGGAACTAATATCACTGCAAAACATCCAACGACTGAGGCTAATGCCCACAAGAACTCCGTTGCAGCATCAACCGAAAACACTGAGATCGAATTAAATTCCTCATTAACACCTGTCAGTAATATATCTGGGCTAGTGCTTCTATTTCCATGTTCAATTATTTCAACTCTAACTATCGACGGAGAATGGAAATATTCAATTTCTGCTCGCGCTTTCTGTTCAGCATCACCTATATCTTGAGCATAGACAGAACCATTATTTCTTCTAGCGGGGTTTAATGCCGTAAGAGAAATAATTGAAACATCTTCACCATCTTCAGATATTCGTTGGTGCGTTATATTTTGTTGACACAGTTCTTGACATGAAAAACCCCTAGCGTCAACTACGCCCAATAAGTGGTGACTAAACAAACCTGCACCATTTGATAATTTTACAATAGCGCCATCTGAAAGTTCCATGGCAGTTAGATTTACCCATGTCAAATTTTGACCATCAAGGGCAAATTCCCACGACCAAGTAGTGGTATTATCGCTCTCATCATACCAGGGTTGTGGGGAACTATTTGGAGTTTCAGTCATAGTCGCCTCTGTATCATAAACGTAGTATGAAGGGGCTATAGTGGCGCCATATACCGCATATGAGAGCAAAAAAATAAGTGTAAATGAAAGCCCCAAAAGTGTCCTCAGAAGGTTTGGATTTTGGGCCAATGCTTTCTTCATCAAGTAAGGCGAAATGTACCCACTTCATCAACACTTGCACAGTTAGTAAACCTATATCATTTAGATGACAGAAGGCCAATCAGTACCCCGGCCTCACCCGTTTCATTGATATAGGGGTGATAAGTCGGCAAATTGCTTGGTGTCCTGTCATGACCACGTTCTATGATATCCCTTCTGAACTACTCATCCCAGCTCTTGCTGAGAGAATGGCTGCAACCGATGGAATCGATACCCCTGATTGGGCCGGATTCGTCAAGACCGCGGTATCTCGTGAACGTCCTCCTTCTCAAGAAAATTGGTGGTTCCTAAGATCCGCTGCACTTCTAAGAAAAGTTGCAAGAGAAGGCCCAATAGGCGTAACTCATCTTTCCCAAGCATACGGTGGAAGCAAAGACAATGGTGCAATGCCTAACACTCCTGGAGTCGCTGGCCGTCACATCATTCGTACATCTCTTCAACAACTCGAAGCAGCAGGATTAGTTGAGAAGGTCCCTACAAAGACTGTAGAAACCGAAGAAGGCGAGGTCCAACTCTATGCAGGCCGCCGTATTACTAGTACTGGTCAAAAGATGCTAAACGAAATTGCTCACGATTGCAGAGACGCAGCAAATGAGCAATTCCCTGGTTTAGATAAGTATTGAAGGAAGTGAAGTGGTGAGTATTATGGCAGCAACTCAAGATAATGAGTTGACCCTGCTACGCGAACAACGCCGCCTTGAGTTGCAAAATCAACTTCAACAGCAAGCAACTGCACAAGCAGACGCTGAAATTAAGGCTCATCAAACACAAGTAGATGTGCAAAATACCAACGCTGTCATCAAAACAATCCTTTCACCTGAAGCAAGGTCAAGATTAGCAACTATTGCAATGGCTACTCCACAACGTGCAGATAGCATTCGAGTTGCATTGATTAAGATGAACGACGAAGGTCGTATCCAAGGTACATTAAACGACGAGCAATTCAAGCAATTGCTCGTATCACAATCCAAGAGCCGCCATAGTGCGTCCATCCGAAGAATCTGAGAAGGTGCTCGAAATGTCAAGAAATAAACCAGCCGCAAAAAAAATACGCCTGCTCAAAGCAGGAAAGCAGAATAGACGTGTCCCTGTTTGGATCATGTTAAAGACCGACCGAAACACGGTATCTCATCCACAGAGACACCACTGGAGACGCAGTAAGTTACAACGCTGAGGTGATTATTATGGCTAGAGCAAATCAATCAGAATTAATCGTTCCATTGCGTCATGCATGGAATATAACAAGATACAAGCGTGCACCTCGTGCAATGCAGATTATCAAGAATCAAGTAATTCAACACTTGAAGGTAACCGAAGACGAAGTAGTCTGGATCGACCCAGCGGTAAACGAGTTCATTTGGTCTCGTGGAATTGAAAATCCTCCACGTAAGATTAAATTGCAAATTACTCGCCACGATGAACCAGATATTCCAATCGAAGTAAAATTATTTAAGGAGTGAATAATATGGGAAATATTAGACCAAGTTTCATTAAAATCAGAGCTATCCGTTTAGTCGAAGAACATGGTGAGAAATTCACTGCAGACTTCGACCACAACAAGTTGATGGTCTCCAAGTTAACCGATGTTGAATCCAAGAAACTAAGAAACTGGATCGCCGGATACGTCACTCGTTACAGACTACGCCGCACCGATTGAGGTGTTAGCCGATGTCAGTGCGCGTTCATTGGCAACGCACACCTGTCAGCGTTCATCACCAACGTAGTGAGCCTCTAGAGTCATTAATTCTCTATCTTAGGAATACCCACGGTATTCGTAAACGTTCTATCGTAATGTCAGATAGAGAAGAAGGTGGTTTCCTTTTTTTCCTTTATCAAGCATGTGACCCCAGATGGATTGCATTGTGGGATGAATCTTATCAGGAAGGCGAATAATTATGGGCGATCGGATAGATTTACCATTGCCCGAAAGTAATTATCAACTCGAGGTGATATTGGTAGGAGCATCACACCCTGGAAACTTGGGTGCCGTCTGCAGAACCATGCTAAACCATGGATTTTGTAACTTAAGATTAGTTAATCCACTCTGTGCCCCCGATGATATTGAGGCTAGAAAAAGAGCAAAGCATGCCGGTTCAATTTTAGAGAACTGTCAAACATATGATTCACTTATTGAGGCTACAGCAGACATCTCTTTGGTAATTGGAACTTCGGGAAAAAGAGAAAAGGGTAAGAAGACATTCTTTCGCCACTTTCTATTCCCTTGGGAAGTAGCAGAAAAGGTCTCAACATTTACAGAAAAAGTAGCAATAATTTTTGGAGAAGAAGGCAAAGGTCTGTCTACTGAAGACCTAGAATATTGTGATTTCTTACTAACCTTACCAACATGGGAAGGATATCCAATCGCTAACTTGAGTCATGCTGTAAATAGCGTACTTTACGAATTGCATAGGAGTCGTGTAATTGAAAACCAAGGCGGAGACCCAGCAATACCTAGTTTAGTGCCCTTACAAAGAAATATCAATCCTCAACTAAGAGAGAAATTGAATCAAGCTATCGAAGAGATGGCGGATTCCCTTTCAGGAGTCGAGGAACATGCCATCAGTTTCCAACATACATTACAGCGCTCATTAATGCGAAGCATGCTAACCAATGATGAAGCAACCAGGATACTTGGTGGTCTGATAGAGGCTACTACTGCAATTCAGCACCTAAAAGGCGACGACAATTGGCAGAGAAATAGGCGTCGACGTATTGAATAATTATATTTCGCTACCTCAACGCGTGAACGGTTGCATCGATTATTGATGTTCAGTTGACGCTTAATTCGTACTTCCCTTTGATTGAAGTTGATTGCTTTCGCTCCAGTACTCAAATTTTCCAACTTGCAACACTCTTGGGTGTTTCACGGCAATGCATAGCAATCAGTCTTAGTCGGTTACCATATGATGTGGTAATATGAGGTTCGACTTGTTCAAAAGCCCACTTTGCTAAATTTTCTGCTGTAGGAATGAATGGAACTACGACAGTTCTATGCCCTTCCCCCATTAACGCGCAAGCAGCAATACCCTTGTCATCTCCCGAATAAACTACGAAAGCATGATCTATTATATCGTGAACATATTCAGTAAGTATAGCAGATACATCTGAAAAATCAATCAGCATTCCTTCTTCAGAAACTCCACTTTCAGTAACGATATCACCTTCAATTTCCGCCTCAAAGCGATAGCGGTGTCCGTGCATATGCCTACACTTACTTTTGTGATTAGGAACTCTATGACCGGTATCAGTTTCAATATATCTTCTAATTATAGTTGTCATGCTTAAATCTCCTCGAAATCAATAGATGCTGAATTTATACAATACCGATCGCCACCAAATTGAGCCGGTCCATCATCAAAAACATGGCCAAGGTGTGCATCACATTTGCTACACCTAACCTCAGTTCGTGATGAGCCATGCGAGTTATCTTCTAATCTGCTAATTGCAGCATCTTCCGATTCACTATGGAATGATGGCCAACCACATCCAGAATCATACTTCATTTCAGAATTGAATAGAACATGACCGCAGCACAAACATGAGTATTGCCCATCGCCTTTCTCATTCCAATAGATTCCACTAAAGGATGCTTCAGTGCCACTTTGTCTAGTTACATAATATTGTAATTCGGTTAGTCGCTCTTTGTACTCCTCATCCTTGTGATTGTACTCGATTTGAAGTGCGTTTTTTAGTACTTGATCCCAAGATTCAACATATTCCACAGGGTCTTTCTTACCGACGGCATGGAAAGCCAAGATTCGTTCAATATCTGCACCACTGGTACCACTAGCACGGCCCAATTGATCTGGGTCATAGCAAGTATTTGTGTTGCTATAAATTGTAGAAAAGTCTAATCCAAGTTTTGTTATTGCGATTTCAGCATCCCTCAATATGGACTCCTTATCACCGTCTAAGTAGGGTAATTTGAATGAAACTTTGTCACTATCCCAGTTTCCTACTGCAAATGCATGACCAATTGCCTGATAGAACTCTGGCCTACAATCAGGATAAATCTCATGGTCACCACTATGAACTCCCAAAGCCAGTTCAACATTACAATCCTCCTTTAACGCGATAGACAGTGCATATCCATATAGAATTGATGCAAATATTGCATTCCTATTGGGTACAACTGTTGACTTCATCGCATCTTCTTCATAATGCCCCTTTGGAACATCAGCTCCACCAACGATTAGACTAGAGTGAAATAAGTTCATCGCGCTGCTCAAGTCAACGATTTGATGGGTGACCTGGAAACCGTTTTCAGCAAGATAGGCAATATTTTGCTTTGCTCTTTCCAATTCGAGGGAATGCTTTTGGCCATATTCATATGATAAACAATCTACTGTGTAACCATCGGCTAGTAACCTCATCAACAAACTAGTTGAATCCATTCCTCCACTAAATGCCATTACTGCTCTCATCTTTAATCACCTCAATCAATACCCATCCATTTGTGAGTTTGAAGACTTAGTCTCCAGGTGGGATTATCTTTTACAACATTTTCAGTTAGAGCAAAATTCTTTCCATTCCATGCTACATCTTGTGAATGGATATAACACGGCTGTAAAAATAAATGCTCAAAACCATGCTTCAAGTCATCATATAAGGACAAATCTTGACCAACATATACGCACTTCAATTCATCTCCAGTTCGTTGCCTAATAGATACATTGGGATATTCTTGGTCCTTAGGGGAGATGGTTATCCAATCCAATAATCCTTCAGGGATTTCTATTGTGCCATTACTCTCGCAAGATAATTGATATCCACGGGCTTTGAGTAATCTGTGAAGTGGCCATAGATCGTTAAGCATCGGCTCGCCTCCAGTGAAAATTATTTGTTTGCAGTTAAATTTGAGCACTTCTCCCAAGATATCAATTGCAGACATAGTGGTAAATGTTTCAAAATCAGTATCACACCATTCACATTGCAAATTACATTTACCAAAACGAATAAACACATGAGGGATTCCGCACTTGGCTCCTTCTCCTTGAATGGAGTGGAAGATTTCAACGATTTTGTACTCCATGGCTAAGTCAGTAGGATTGTCAACAACAGCATTTCCGGCAATGCCACAATTGTCAAATTCACTCTTCATACTATTGACCTCCGAATCTCATTCAAAGTGGACGGCTTTGAATCAACTGCATTAATTCGGCCCTAGCCTCTGCCTTGTCAAAGAATACACCACGCATGGCCGATGTGGTCATGATGGCGTTCTGCTTTGCAACGCCGCGGCATTGCATACAGCCATGAGCAGCTTCGATAATAACAGCACAACCGAGTGGAGAAAGATGTGCTTCCAAATCATCGGCGACGCCCTTGGTAATACGTTCCTGATTCTGTAATCTCCTACCGTGTAATTCAACTATACGGGCTAACTTCGAGATACCAACGATTCGCTCAGTAGGAATGTAAGCAACATGTGCTCTTCCCCTGAATGGTTGCAAGTGATGCTCGCAAGTTGAATGGAATTCAATATCTCTCAGTAACACGATACCATCATATCCTTCTCCATTGAATGTGGCATCAAGTATATCTTCGGCTCTTTGTGAATATCCAGCGAATACTTCATCCCATGAATCAATTACTCTCTTAGGTGTTTTGAGCAGTCCTTCTCTGCCAGATGTGCCTTTCTCCAAATATTCCAATAGAGTCTTTATGGCAGATTCTGCTTCGTTTTTAGATACCATATTATTCACTCCTCGGGGGTCCTCTTCCATGCCTAGAATCAATTTCGTCTAGTTGATCTAATAATTTTCGGCATGCGGTCCTAATAGCATCTGCTAGGCTGACAAACTTTTTGTCATCGCCAACATGTTTGCGTAAATCTTCAGCCAATTGGCTTGGCATGTCCAACGAGATTTTCGGCATGAATTGGCCTCCGCCCAACCCAATATAAGTATTCGCCAAGTATTACTTCAGTATTATCGTACGAATACCTCTCGTTTTAGGCTATGCTGAGGGTAGTTTTTTAAAAACAACAAATCCCTTGATTTTGCACCTTTGGCTCTCACTTTTACCCGAATAGTGCAATTCTAGCATTGAAAATGTTCAAAACCTTGCTTCATCAGCACCAAAGCGATGAGTGATTCAACTGACGACCTACTCGGCCTTTTACAAGACATCCGTTACAACTCCGGAGATGCTGAAACTAGCGGTTTAAGCGATGCTGAAATCAGTCAATTTATCAGTCGCGATAGCAATCTTGGCCGTGCTATTAACGAAGGTCATCAATACCACCTGGCTCTGCGCCAAGAGTTCGGTTCCAGCCTCTTGATGCGATCGGAATCTGAATTAATAATTTCTTTGCAGAGTGGATATATTAATTTCTACAATCCAGCAACCGTCAACCCATACATCGCTATCGCCGCCCGTGGGCCTTGGGTCGTTACAGCACACGGTGCTGTATTGCACGATAATGGTGGATATGGAATGCTCGGTATTGGTCATGGACCTGACCAAATCATCGAAGCAATGTCAAAAAATTGGGTCATGGCCAATGTAATGACCGCATCATTCTCTCAGCAACGCTTGGTAGAGCGTCTTCGTGCTGAATTGGGGCATACGCGAGGAAGTTGCCCATTTGACCGCTTTATTTGCATGAATAGTGGTTCAGAGGCAGTGACGGTTTCATTACGTATTTCCGATGTCAATGCCAATAATTTAACCGGTCCGAAAGGACGACACGAAGGTAAGCCAATAAAATTGCTTGCAATCGAACAAGCATTCCACGGAAGGACAGGGCGACCTGCACAATTATCTCACTCCTGTAAACCTGATTATGACAAAAACCTTGCAACTTTCCGCGACCGTGACAACCTCTATCTGGTAGCACCAAATGATGTCGAAGGATTGCGAGCAGTATTTGCTAAGGCAGATGCAAAGGGAGAATTCATCGAATTGATGGCGATTGAGCCGGTACAAGGAGAAGGTAATCCTGGACAATGCGTTGAGCGAGCATTCTATGATGAAGCGCGTAGGCTAACCAGTGAACACGGTTCTCTACTTCTAGTAGATTCAATCCAAGCGGGAATCCGTGGCCAAGGATGCCTATCTATCGTCGACTATGATGGTTTCCAAGATTGTCTAGCTCCTGATTTAGAAACATGGTCAAAGGCACTGAATGCAGGACAATACCCACTCTCTGTGCTGGGAATGAATAGCCGTGCATCCGAATTATATGTTTCAGGAATTTATGGCAATACCATGACAACTAATCCAAGGGCATTGGAAACAGCGATTGCAGTTCTTGATGGAATCACCCCCGAATTAAGGCAAAACATCCGAGATAAGGGAGTAGAGTTTGTTGACAAGTTGAACTTACTGGCCGAAGAATTCCCAGAATATATTACTCTAGTTCAAGGAACTGGTTTGCTAGTCAGTGCTGAACTAAAGCCAGACATTTTACCAGTTGTTGGATTTGATGCCGTTGAACCTTGGTGTCGCAGAAGAGGCTTAGGCGTGATACATGGAGGTAAGAATGCATTACGTTTCACTCCTCACTTCTCAATAACTTCAGAGGAAATTGATTTGATTATCAAGATCGTTAGAGAGTCTATAATCCACTTTACTGCCTAAGGACTCAGAAATGAGTGAAAATGTAGTTTTCAATAATTTAATCAATAATTTCTTACTTATTTGGATTAACTTAGAGATGTAACAATATCTTCTCTCTTGAATTGGTTAGCCGCATATTTTGCTGCCATCAAGGCATACAATATTGAAGTTCCAACCCAAATAATGATGTGAGTTGTAATGACTCTATTCATC
>Ga0307986_10000552_pt1 | contig 27766 bp, 27 predicted proteins | sample EllFjometageno82_FD_203170 | JGI IMG/M metagenome (GOLD analysis project Ga0307986, IMG submission 203170) | Marine microbial communities from Ellis Fjord, Antarctic Ocean - #82 | ecosystem: Environmental > Aquatic > Marine > Unclassified | place: Southern Ocean | collected 2014-10-09 | reverse complement strand
ATTTTTGACGTTAATTTTTTATTTACCCTTTATTCTTGGGACTTTATACAAACCTGACTAAAATAGTCAAGTATTCATAAAATAAAATAACAATTCATATGTCACATGTGTTACACATGTTTTTTTTTATAAATAACTTAGTATTTTTTGAGAATAATTATCAATCGCATTTATGGATAACAAAATTGTAGAAGTATTTATACCTGGTCCTGCCGGAAGAATGGAAGCCAAGTATTATAAGAGTGATAAGATTACATCACCAATAGCCTTAGTATTACAGCCTCATCCTCAGTATGGAGGAACAATGAATAATAAAGTTGTTGTAGATATGTTTCATACATTTATGGAAAATGAATTTTCAGTTTGTAGGGTAAATTTTAGAGGTGTTGGAAAAAGTGATGGTGAGTTTGATAATGGTCAAGGTGAATTAGCCGATGCTGCTGCTGCTTTAGATTGGTTAGAGAGAGAAAATTTTGACAATTCTCAGTGTTGGGTTTCAGGATTTTCTTTTGGATCTTTAATAGCTATGCAACTACTCATGAGAAGACCTGAAATAAATAGATTTATTGCTATATCTCCTCAACCTAATGTATATGATTTTTCTTTTTTATCTCCATGTCCAACGTCAGGTTTAATGATTTATGGAAAAAAAGATGAGTTAGTTCCTTTAGAACATATTACTGATCTAGATAAAAGATTAAGCGCTCAAAAAGGTATTAAGGTTGATTTTCAAGCTATTAATGATGCTAATCATTTTTTTTCAAAAACAGAAGATGTTTTAGTAAAAAGTTTAGACGAGTATATTAAAAAAGAATCTGCTTTATTTTAATAATTTTTAATTATTACCCCACCAGTGCTTGTCTTTTTACATTTGGTGGTATTTGGAAATGAGATTGGTTTTTTAAGAAAAGATCTGATTGCAAGATAAGCAAAAGCTTGTGACTCAATAAAATCTCCATCAATCTTATAAATATCAATTAAATTTAAATTCATATCATTGGGTAATTTTTTTTTAATGGCATTAACCAGTGATAAGTTTTTTCTTCCGCCACCACAAATAAGTATGTTTAAATTTTTATCTTTAAAAGAATTATTTTCATTAATAATTGACTCATAGATTATAGAGGCCGTAAAATCTACTAAAGTTGAAAGACCATCCTCCAATGAAAGTCCACGAACAAAATTTAAATTAAAATCTTTTATATCAAATGAAGAGTTGTTTTTTTTGATAATATCAAAATTATCAATGGCTTGATTTAAGATTATTTCATCAGTTTTCCCAGATTTGGCCAATTCACCATTTTTGTCATATCTTTCTTTACTATTTTTTCTAACCCACTCATCTAATAAACAATTTCCAGGACCAATATCGTAACTTTTTAAGTCGTTTGAATCTTTAGAAGAAACAATTGTTATGTTTGCTATTCCTCCAATATTTAAAATACATGTAGGTAATTTAATTTCATTTTGTTTTACTAATAAATGATGAAAAATAGGAGCCAATGGCGCACCTTGCCCACCATTAATCATGTCGTTTTCTCTAAAATTACAAACAACTATTTTTTTTAAAAGATTAGATAGCAGGTTTCCATCTCCTAATTGACGTGAAATTTTTTCATCAGCACTGTGAAATATGGTTTGTCCATGAAATCCTACAAGATCTACATTCAAATTGTATTCTTCAATGACCTGCTTGCTTATTTTTGCATGGAACAAGGTAATTTTTTTCTCAAGTTTACTTATTAAAATTGAATTTTCTTCTAAATCTTTTAATATGTTAATTTTATCCCTTATATTGGTCAATTCTCTGTATATTTCTTCACTGTATTCAAAATATTGATCAAAAACTGTTTCGTACTTATCCTCTCCATTAGATTTTATAATCGATACATCAATCCCATCCATTGATGTACCGCTCATTAATCCTAGTGAAGTATAAATTTTTTCCATTCTTATTCTTTTTTAATAGATATTGTATATTGTAGTTAACATATTTATGAATAAATTTTTAACAGAATTTAAAGAAAGAGGCTTCTTCTACCAGTGTACTGGTGAAGAAAATTTATCGCAATTATTAGATAAGCAAAAAATTAATGCTTATATTGGGTTTGATTGTACAGCTGAAAGCCTCCATGTAGGTAGTTTGCTTCAAATCATGTGTTTAAGATTATTGCAAAAACATGGTCATCGTCCAATTGTATTATTGGGTGGTGGTACAACAAGAATTGGTGACCCTTCTGGAAAAGATAAAACAAGGACAATTTTAACAGAAGATGAAATAGAAAAAAATATTAATAATATTGAAAAAATCTTAAAAAATTTTTTAGATGATAAAAATCCAAATACTAAACCGCTATTTGTGAACAACTATACCTGGCTTAAAAATTTAAATTACATCTCTTTTTTAAGAGATATTGGTAAACACTTTACAATTAATAAGATGTTAAGCTTTGATAGTGTAAAAACAAGATTGGAAAGAGAGCAATCATTAAGCTATATGGAGTTTAACTATATGATTTTACAAGCTTATGATTTTTTGGAATTAAATAAAAAAGAAAATTGCATGTTGCAAATTGGTGGTTCAGATCAATGGGGTAATATTGTTAATGGGGTTGATTTAATAAAAAGATACACAAATAACCATGTTTATGGTTTAACCACTCCTTTAATTACATTGGCATCTGGAGCTAAAATGGGAAAAACAGAAACTGGGGCTGTTTGGTTAGATAAAAAATTTCTTTCATCATATGACTATTGGCAATTTTGGAGAAACATAGATGATAGAGATGTTTTAAAATTTATTAAAATTTTTACTGATATAAATATCAGCGAAGTAGAAGAAATTAAAAATGATGACATTAATAAATTAAAAATTTTATTAGCAAATAAGGCAACTGCTATGCTGCACGGAGAACAGGAGGCTAAAAAAAGTGAAAAAACAGCACAACAAACTTTTAATGATAATTCTTTGGGAGACAACCTTCCTTCAATCTTGATAAACGATAAACAATTAAAAGACAAACTAACACTTATAGATTTGGTAGTTTTGTCAAAGTTAGAAAGTTCAAAAAGTGAGATTAGAAGGCTAATTAAAGGAAATGGAATTAGAATAAATAATCATATAATTACTGATGAAAAATTAATAATTACAAAAAATTTTTTTAAAGACAATCTTATTAAGCTTTCTCTAGGTAAAAAAAAACATATCAAAGTTGAGTTATCTTAATTCTTTTTAATTTTTTCTAAAGTTCTTGTTATAAATCTTGGTGTTAAGGTTTTAATAGGATTTACTGTAGTGTGCAGATCTCCTGGTGAACCTTTAATTTTAAAACTAACACCAAAAACTCCTTCACCAGTTTTATTCCCAATTAAAATATCTCCCAATAAGGGTATTGAGGCTATGGATCTATTAATAGTAGTAGCGGGAACTAAAGTACCGCTTAAACTAATTATTTTTTTCGATTGAATGTATCCATCCATTAATATTGAGACAGCAGGGCCTATAGCATACATTTCTTCAATAGTAGTTAACCCTTTATTGCTTGAGAACTTCATTTCAAAATCAGTAAATCTTATACCTTCTCCAGTTAACAAATCTGCTATTCCCTGAAGAGAAGCAAGACTTAAAATTTTAGCAAACACAGGTACCTCATTAACTTTAAAATCATCAATAATTAACTGTGAATTAGATATTCCATTTTTTTTTATTGAGCTATATTCTAAATAACCTTCCTCAAAACCTTTTATAAAGTTATATCTTTTAATTAATGGTTTTGGATAGTCTGTAAACAGTTTTATGATTTTCTCTTTTTGATCACTTGTTTTAATTGAAAGGCTAAGCATTTTATTATTGGAGAAGGTTGACTTTAAGTCTAAATCTTTAATTTCATTATCTTTATAATTTACTGTTCCAGAGAGATTATTTATAAAATTGATTTCATCAATATAGGTCTTATTAATTTTAATATTAATCTTAGAATTAAAATTACTAAATAAAGATATATTTTCATCATTATTATCTATTATTTTATTAATTAATTTTGTAGCATCAAAGCTCTCTCCTTCAATAATATAATTTAAATTTTTTTTTTTTAAAATTAATTGATTTTTAATTTTATTATTATTTAGATAATTAAAATTAAAATTACCCATTTCTATAATTTTAAAGTTTTTGCTTAAATGCAAATTTTTAAATAAAATTTTATTATTATTTTCTATTAAAGAAATTAAATCAAACTTAATTTGATGATTTTTTTTAAAGCTTCCTTTTATTAAAATTGAGGAATTTAAATTTTCTTTTTTTTTATAATCTAGAAAATCAATTAAAAATTTGTTATTTTTAAAATTTAACTTTGCATCAAATTTATATTTATCATTATTTTTTGTTACCTCGTAATTAATAGAATCGGGAATATTTTTGATTAAAATTTCACCGTTACCTTTAATTTTCAATTTGTTTTTGCTATAATTTATTATAATTTTATGATTTTCAAAATTTACTAATTCATCTAAGTTGGGAAGGTAAGACTTTAGATTAATAAAATTGTTTTTTATAACTAACTTATCTAAATTTATTTTTGACTCTATATTTAAATCGTTAAATTTTAATTTTTTATTGATGTTAAAAGAAAAATTATTTGCGGAGCTTAATCTTATATTTTTTACACCTGTAGTATCTAATAAATTATCAAATAAAATATTTAATTGATTTATATTAAAATTCTTTTTCCCAGTTAGAATTTGTCCTTTAACTAAAAATAAATCTTTTTTTGCAACAACTTCAATTAATGGTGATGATAACCCTACTTCATTAAAATCAGTTTTTAATTCAGTTAAAGAGTATTTTTCTTTTTCAATATCGAATTTAAAATTTAAATTGTTTGCATTAAACTTATTAAAAAAATTAAACCTAGTATTTTTAACAAGCCCATTTATTTGATAGTCATCGCTTATTTTTCCTTCATCATTAAATTTTAAATTAATGTTTGCTATTAAAAATCCATCTTTAATAATTCTATCTAGTAAAAATAATTCGGTTGAATTTTTAAAAGATCTTGCTAATAAAATTAAATCCTTGAGTTTAATTTTTTTTGTATAAATTTGTAAATCATCTATTGAAAATTCATCATAAATTAATGCTTTTAAAGATATGTTTGTTTTTATATCTTTAATCTGTAGTCTTTTATTTCCAATCAAAATTGTGGAATTTTTAGTGGTTATGTTTGCTGAAAAACTATAAGGATCCAATAGAAATTGGACATCTTTTAAATCTAGATTTATCTTTTTATTAATTTTTTCTATTTTATTTGTTATTCTTTTATTAAATTTTTCAGTTTTTATGCCTACAAAACTTAAGTAAAGAATCATTAAAACAACTACTAATAATACACCTGATAAAATTTTGATTAATTTTTTAATCATTTAACTTTATACAACGAGCTTTCTAAGAAGTCGTCTATTTCCCCATCTAATACCTTATCTGGGTTAGAGCTCTCAAAGTTAGTTCTATTATCTTTAACCATTCTATAGGGGTGAAGAACATACGACCTTATTTGATGCCCCCAACCTATTTCAGATTTTAATGATTCTATACTTTGATTTTCTTTCTCTCTCTTCTTTATTTCAAAATCATACAGTCTTGCTTTAAGCATGTTCATGCAGGTATCTTTATTTTTGTGTTGTGATCTTTCATTTTGACATTGAACAACAATTTTTGATGGTATGTGGGTAACTCTAACTGCACTATCAGTTGTATTAACATGCTGTCCACCAGCTCCACTAGATCTATACGTGTCAATTCTTAAGTCTTTTTCTATAATTTCAATATCAATATTTTCATCGACTACTGGGTAAACCCAAACACTTGCAAAACTTGTGTGTCTTCTAGCTCCAGAATCAAATGGAGAAATTCTTACTAGCCTATGAATTCCTGATTCAGATTTTAACCATCCAAATACATAGTCACCTTCAATTTTTATTGTAGTCGATTTTATACCAGCTTCATCACCTTTATGTTCACTTATCAATTGTGACCTAAAACCTTTTAAAACTGACCATTTTAAATACATTCTTCTTAACATTTCAGCCCAGTCTTGACTTTCTGTGCCTCCTGCACCTGCATGAATTTCTATATAAACATCTAAATTATCAGTTTCATTTGATAAAAAACATTTTGTTTCATTTTTTTTAACCACTTTTTTTAGATCTTTAATACTTTCTAAAACTTCATTAATTATTGATTGGTTTTTTTCTTCTAAGGCTAACTCATTTAATTCATGCAAATCAATCAATGACTTCACAGAGTTATCATATGAGTTTATCAAATCTTCATATAATTTTTTTTCTTTAATGATTTTTTGTGAATTAGATTTATCTTGCCAGAAATTGTTTTCTAGCATCTTTTGATTATTTTTTTCTAATTTTGAATGAATGTTATTTTTTTCAAAGATACTCCTTAACTCTTTGATTAATTTTTTCTATTTCAGATCTGTGATTCAAATATACATTTTCCATTAATAGAACCTTAATATATTATTATTTTTTAATCTATTGCTAATATCTTTATTCAATACACTATCTATTTTTGTATTTTTGTAAGCCTCAATTATAGTTAATTTACTCTCACTAACTGCTTTCTCACCCGTTACTGGATCAATAACTCTCATTAGAATACCGTCTGCAACTTTAAATGGTCTTGAATCTTCTTTTTTAACTGCATTTTTTACAAAGCTTTTAAAAATTGGTAGTGCTGTTTTTGCACCCGTCTCATACTTTCCTAATGATCTTGGGTTATCCGAACCAACATATACACCTATTACAAGACTTGAAGTAAACCCAACAAACCAGGCGTCTGTGTTACCGTTAGTAGTGCCCGTTTTTCCTCCCAAATCTAAATTAAGGTCTTTTAATTTTTTTCCTGTTCCATTCTGAACAGTACCTTCTAATATTGAGGTCATCTGATATGCTGTCTGTGGTGAAAAAATTTGAAGAAATTCATCTTCTATTTTAGGATAATTTTTACTAATAAAAGATATTTGATCACAGTTTACGCATTTTCTTTTTTCATTATTAAATATTGTATTTCCTTCACTATCTTGAATTCTATCGATCATTATTGGTTTTACTAATTTTCCTCCATTAACAAATGAAGCGTATGCAGATGTTAGTTTTAATAAAGTTGTTTCAGCTGAACCCAATGAAATAGATAAAAGCTCACTGGGATTATCGTAAATACCTAATTGTTTAGAGAAACTAACTATTTTTTTTAAACCAAGGTCTTGAGCGATTCTAACTGTCATTAAATTTCTAGATTTTTCTAGTCCCATTCTTAATGTTGATGGTCCATAAAATTTTTTTCCATAATTTTCTGGTTTCCACAACCTCAAATCAGACCCTTGTTCTAAAACTAGTGGAGCATCTAATATTAAAGTTGATGGTGTGTAACCATTTTCAAGTGCTAGCGCATAAATAAATGGCTTAAACGCAGAACCTGGCTGTCTTAATGCTTGTGTAGCACGATTAAATTCACTTTTTTTAAAACTAAAGCCACCACTTAATGCCAATACTCTTCCTGTAAAAGGATCCATTACAACTATACCACCATTTACTAAAGGTAATTGCCTTAAAGAAAATATGTTATTATTTATATTCTCTGCATAGATAATGTCTCCAACTTTTATTATCTCTTTAAATTCTTTTTTAATCCAGGAAATATTTTCATATTTAATAATTCCCTTTAACTTATTTTCAGTTTCAATTTCTACAGAGAATTTATCAACTTTTGTTATGATGGCTAAATTCCAATTAATTGATTTTTCTAATTTAAAACTATCTAGTTTACTTTTCCAGTTATTTAATTTTTGACCCCTTAATAATGGGCCACGCCATCCTTTTCTTTTATCATAGCTGACCAAGCCTTTTCTTAAGGATTCTGTAGCAATCTTTTGTAAATCTAAATTTATTGGTGTGTTAATATTTAAACCATTCTTATAAACTTTTTCAAAACCAAATTTGTTAACTACATTTTTTCTTATATCTTCTACATAATAACTAGTATCCTCGATTAGGATTTTTTTTCTATTTTTTAATACAATTTTTTTATTAAGAAAACTTTTATATTCTATTTTATTAATATATTCATTTTCAAATAAATTTTTTAAAACTAAGTCTCTTCTATATTTTGCTAGCTCAATATTCTTATAAGGACTATACCTGCTCGGGGCTTTTGGTAATGCTGCTAATAAAGCAGCTTCATCATAATTTAATTCACTGATTGACTTGTCAAAATACTCTAAACTTGCTGAAGCGACTCCGTAAGCTCCACCACCAAGATAAATTTGATTTAAATATAATTCCAATATTCTTTCTTTTGAAAGAGCTCTTTCTATTCTAAATGCTAAGATTGCTTCTTTTATTTTTCTATTTAAGCTTACCTCGTTAGTTAATAAAAAATTTTTGGCTACTTGTTGTGTTATGGTCGAGGCTCCCTCCAGCCTTCTTGATGAAGCGATATTTGAAATATTGTTTACTATAGCTCTTAATACTCCTTTTGCATCAACGCCAGGATGTGAATAAAAATTTTTGTCTTCAGCTGATAAAAAGGAATTGATTATTTTTTTTGATATTGCGTTGTAGGGTATAAAAATTCTTTTCTCAGTTGAAAAATTATTCATTAATTCACCACCACCTGAATAAACTTTACTTGAAACGGGTGGTTTGTAACTTTTGAGAAATTTATAATCTGGTAGATTGTTAGAAAAAGCCCATAAAACAGCCAATACAAAAAATATGCTTAATAAACTGAAGCTACATACTATGATTAATATATTTTTAATAATTCTAAACATTTTAGTTTAATATACCTATTAATTTGTTAAAGTTAAGGCATCGAAATTCAATCAAAATTGAAAATTATTTAAATAAAATGAAACAACTAATCAAAAATATATGGAAAAAAATTTATACATTGATGCTTCGCATCCGAATGAGACTAGAGTGGTACTTAAATCTGGTGATAATATTGAAGACTACGAATATGAAGGTTTAAAAAACAACCTAATAAAGAATAATATATACCTTGGAACAGTTAGCCGTGTAGAGCCATCTTTGCAAGCTGCCTTTATTGACTTTGGAAGAGATAGGCACGGTTTTTTATCTTTCAACGATATTCAATCAGACTATTACCAAATTCCCCAAAGTGATTTAGCTAAAATAAAAGAAGAGGAAGAGAAAGAAAGAGAAGAACTTTTAAAAGAAAGTGAAAAAGAAGAGCAAAAAAATATTAACGAAGGTAATCTTGATGGCAATGATCCGGTCGAAATTAAACCTGAGTCAGAATTAGAATTAAACGTACCTGAAGAATTAATAACGTCAGATGAATCAATAATAATTGAAAGCACTGATCAAGAGATAAAGTTTTCTGAGATAAAAAAACCTGTGCCAAGATTCAGATCTAAACGTTATAAAATACAAGAAGTTATAAAACCTAATCAAGTAATCTTGATACAGGTATTAAAAGATGAAAGAGGTCAAAAAGGATCTGCGTTAAGTACCTTTATTTCTATTGCAGGAAAATATATTGTTTTAATGCCCAACACACCAAAGGGTGGTGGAATATCTCGTAAAATTTTTAACCCAGGAGAAAGAAAAAAAATTAGAACTATTTTAAATGATATAACTATACCAAAAGAAATGGGGCTCATTGTTAGAACGGCAGGGTCAAATAAAACTAAAAATGAAATAGAACATGATCTTCAAACTTTGATAAAAACTTGGAATGAGATTAAAGAAACTGCTTTAAATTCTATATCACCATCTTTAATTCACCAAGAAAGTGATATTATAAAAAGAACCTTGAGAGACATGTATGATGACGATACAAATAGCATAATGATCGAAGGTAACGATGGTTATAAAAAAGCACAAGGCTTCATGAAATTAATGATGCCATCACATGTTAAAAAGATAAAAAAATATAGAGAAAAAATTCCTTTATTTTTCAAGGAAAATATTGAAGAAAAATTAAATCAAATTTATGACTCTGAGATTAAATTAAAATCTGGTGGATACTTGGTAATTAACCCAACTGAGGCATTGGTTTCAATCGATATAAACTCTGGAAGCTCGATAAAACAAAAAAATGTAGAGAGCACTGCTTTAGATACTAACCTTGAAGCAGCAGAAGAAATATCAAGACAAATTAAGATCAGAGATTTGTCTGGTTTAATAATAATAGACTTCATTGACATGTTAAGCTTTGGAAATAGAAGATTGGTTGAAAGAAAACTTAAAGAAAAATGTAGAACTGATAGGGCAAGAATTCAAATAGGGAGAATTAGTAGTTTTGGATTATTAGAAATGTCTAGGCAGAGACTTCGGGAGAGTGCTGTAAAATGGAAGGTTACCCTTACAGATGAATCTTTTGCCATGAAAATTCTTAAATTAGTTGAAGTTAAGGCCGTTTTAACAAAGGCGAAGTTTGTAGAGCTAAAGATCTGTGAAAAAATTTCTGACTTCATAAAAGAAAATTTCATTGATGATTTAAAATATTTTGAAGAAAAAAACTTAATAAAAATAGATATTATTGCAGATAATACTCTAATTATTCCAGAGTATATAATTAATCTTCAAAATAAAACCAAAAAAACAATAGAAACTATAGAGCATATAGAAAAGCTAAAAAACCTAGAGGAACAAAAAAAAGAGGTTAAATCTTTTGAAAGTGCAAATAAAAAAAAGCCTTATAAGAAAAAACCTTTTTTTAAAAAGAAATTTTTTAAGAAACCAGCTGCTTAAATAATTCCTGTTGTTGGCGAAGATGCACTTCCATATATAGATTTGTCTATACGTCCAGCTAAAAAAGATTGTCTTCCTGCAATAACGCCATTTTTAAAAGCTAGTGCCATTTCAAATGGTTTTTTAGCTTTTGCAATTGCTGTATTAGCTAAAACTCCATCACAACCTAATTCCATAGCAATAGCTGCATCTGATGCTTGGCCTAAGCCAGCATCGATTATTAAAGGAAGTTTTGTTTGACTTCTTATAATTTTAATATTTGTTGCGTTTTGAATTCCAAGTCCTGATCCTATAGGCGCTGCTAGAGGCATGATTGCACAAGCCCCAACATTTTCCAATCTTTTTGCCATTAATGGGTCGTCACTGCAATATACCATTACTTTAAATCCTTCTTTAGTCAAAACCTCAGTAGATTTTAAAGTTTCAATCATATCAGGAAATAGATTTTTTTTATCTCCTAACACTTCAAGTTTTACTAATTTCCACCCACCAATTTCTCTAGCTAGCCTTAGTGTTCTAAGGGCTTCTTCAGAACTAAAACATCCTGCCGTATTTGGAAGATAGGTAATTCTTTTTGGATCTATATAATCCATTAATAATGGTTTTTTTTTATCTGAAATATTAACTCTTCTTACGGCAACAGTTACTATTTCTGCACCAGACAATTTTATAGCTTTCGCACATTCTGACATGCTATTATATTTTCCGGTACCAACAATTAATCTGGAGTTAAAAATTTTTTTAGCTACTATTAATCTATCTTTTGTCATTTTTACCCACCCCCAATAAAATGAACTATTTCTATTTTGTCATTTTTTTTTAGTTTGATTCTATTTATTGTATTTTTATCTATTATTTCTTGATTCAATTCAATTGCTACTTTTTTAAGTGGAATCTTCAGTTGTTTTATAAAAATTGAGAGACTTAAATTTTCATTTATCATCAAAAATTTACCATTTATTTTAATTTTTATTTTTTTTATTTTTTTTATTTTTTTCATAATGTATAAGAACTGAATGACTAATAATATTATAATCATTAATGGACCTAATCTTAATCTATTAGGTGAAAGAGAACAATCACAATATGGAACAATAACTTTTGATAAATTGAAAGCAAATTGTTTGAACAAAGCTAAGCAATTAAATATTTATTTAGAGTTTTCTCAATCAAATATAGAAGGTGAAATAGTTACAATTATACAAGAATCTAAAAGTAAATTTGATGGTATAATTATTAATGCCGCTGGCTTTACTCATACATCTGTTGCAATCAGGGATGCTTTAGATGTTTATAAAAAACCAATTATTGAACTTCACATATCAAATATATATAAAAGAGAAGAATTTAGACATAAATCTTTAATCAGTGATATTGCTACTGGTGGAATTTTTGGTTTAGGTGACAATGGTTATATTTTAGCCATAATTGCAATGCAAAACATGTTACAAAAATGAAAATAGATAAAAATATTATTAAAGAATTAACTGACTATTTAAATGAGTTTAATTTAAATGAGATTGAATACACCGATAAAGATACCAAGATTAAAGTATCAAAATCAAACACTGTCAGTCCAAGTCAAGTTGTAGGCGTTGCGACATCTGCTTCAATATCTCCTGCAGAAAAACCTAAAGTTATATCTGGAACTGAAGTTAAATCTCCCATCATTGGCACAGCTTATCACTCACCAGAACCTGGAGCTAAAAAGTTTGCAGAGATTGGTAAAAAAATTAAAAAAGGTGAAACGGTTATGATAGTCGAGGCTATGAAAACTATGAACCACGTCCCTTCTACTGCAGATGGTGTTATAAAAGAAATTTGTGTAGAAGATGGCCAACCTGTTGAGTACGGTCAAACTATTATTATTGTTGAATAATGTTTAAAAAGATTCTAATTGCAAACCGTGGAGAAATTGCAGTCAGAGTTATTCGGGCATGTAAAGAATGGGGAATTGCAACTGTTGCTGTTCACTCAGATGTTGATAGGGATAGCATGCATGTTAGACTTGCTGATGAGAGTGTTTGCATTGGATCTCACCAACCAGCAAATAGCTATTTAAATGTTTCTGCAATAATGTCTGCAATTGAACTTACAAAAGCTGAAGCAGTTCATCCTGGGTATGGTTTTTTATCTGAAAATGCAAACTTTGCCAAAGTTTTAGAAGAAAATAATATTAAGTTTATTGGTGCCTCCTCAAAACTTATAGAAATGATGGGGGATAAAATTCAAGCTAAGAAAATTGCTAAAAAACATGGTCTCCCTATTATTGAAGGTTCTGAAGGTGGGGTAACAGATATAAAAGCGGCCAAAGAACTTTGTAAAAAAATAGGGTTTCCAGTTTTAATTAAAGCATCTGGTGGTGGTGGTGGTAAAGGAATGAAAATTGTTCATAAAGAAGAGGAATTTGAAACATTATTCTCGACGGCTAAATCTGAAGCACTAAGATATTTTGGTAATGATGAAATCTATATTGAAAAATTTTTTCAAAATCCAAGGCATATAGAGGTTCAAATTTTATCTGGGAAAAATAGGACTGTTCATCTTCACGAAAGAGACTGCTCTGTACAAAGAAGACATCAAAAATTAATAGAGGAGACACCTAGCCCAGTTTTAACTGATGAAATTAGAAAAGATCTTTTTGAAAAAACTGTAAATATGGTTAGCAACATCGGCTATGAAGGCGCTGGTACAGTTGAATTTATTTACGAGGATGGAAAATTCTATTTTCTAGAAATGAACACACGTGTTCAGGTCGAACATCCAGTAACAGAAATGGTAACGGGGATTGACATAATAAAAGAGCAAATTTGGATAGCCTATACTGGTGAAACTGCCCTTAAACAAAGTGATATTATTCCAAGAGGTCACGCTATTGAATGCAGAATTAATGCAGAAGATGCAAGTAAAAATTTTCAACCATCTCCAGGTACCATAGGTATGTGTCATCAACCATCAGGTTTTAGAACAAGAGTGGATGGTTCAATATACCAGGGCTATAAGGTTACCCCATATTACGATAGCTTAATTTGTAAAGTAATTACTCAAGGAAGAAATAGAACTGAAGCCATTCAAAGAATGATTCGATCATTAGATGAGTTTGTGATCGAGGGTATAACAACAACCATTCCACTTCACAAAATATTGCTAAATCATAAAAAATTTATTGAATCCGATTTTAATGTCAGTTGGCTAGATAACGAAAAAATTATTTAGTTTTTTTTCAAGATTGTCCAATAGTGTATATTTTTATAAAATGAGTATTCACTATTTATATAGCGGTGAATATAGGGATATGTTTTTTTAAGGTCTCCATAATTTAATTTTCCACTTGTTAAAATAAAATTTGGTTTATTTATTTTCAATTCATCAATATAAATTAGTTGATTTTTTTTTGAACCAATCACCCAGATATTATAGAATCTTGAACAGCTTTTTTTTTTTAATAAATAGTATATTGCCTGATCATGAGAGAACGCTTGTACACAGTCTACTTTATTAAGTAATTCTTTTAACTCAATTATTGATTCTGAATATTCCTCTCTTATATATTTACTGTCATTCTTAATTACAAAAGTATTAATTTCTGTTGAAAAATTATAAATATTTTTTATTGATATGCCTGAGTTTATAAAAATAAAGATAATTAAAGCTAGGATAAAAAGATTAATCTTTCTTAAGTTATTTTGAAAAAAATTAGTCTTGGATAAATAGTATAAAATAAAATATATCAATATAGTAATAAAAAGTATTAATGAAAAATAACTTGCAGCCTTAATGTGAGCACCGTCAGACCTTGATAGAGCAGTTTTGTAAGTTAAAAAATTTAAAGATGAAAAAAAAATAAATAAAAATTTAGTATTGTTAAGAAATATTTCTTTTTTATAAAGTATGATTGTTATTGAGATAATTAAATTTAATATTATCATTAATAAAGTTTTGGTAGCCCTTGAAGAGCCAGGCTCATTCGAAAATGGTTTTGGATGAATTAATCCGTTTATCATTTCATGCTGTGAAAGAATCTCTTTTGTATGATTAAAAAAATTTAACGATATTTCAATGCCCATTATTGAAATTGCTACCAGCCAAAAGAAGATGATAGACAAAATAAATTTTATAAATATTTTTCTATTATTAATTAAGATAAAAATTAAAAATGGTATTAAGGATACCAAAATAAAAAAGCCTCTATCTAATCCCCAAAAAAAAGCAAAAACACTTATAAAGCTTATTAATAATAAATATTTAAATCTTCTGGTATTTAAAAATTTCAATATTGAAATTAAAAAAATTAACAAAGGAATATCACGCCACCAGAGAACTGCATCTTTTAAGATATATAAAATACTAATAGCGCAAAATATAAAAAAATATGCTCTCATTTTATCTTCAGCTATCTGGTTTGATAATTCAAAAATAAAATAAATAGTTAAGATAATTGAAATTAAGTTCAAAAATTTAATATAGAATCTAAATGATCCTATCGTTTCATGTCCCGTTAGTAGCCAAGCAATCTTTCCATTCAGCATGTCGTAAAAAAGACCTGTATTTAGATAAACGTCTTTCCAGGGTTTCTGATTATACTCTAGCATTTGTGAGCCCGAGAGAGGCATGCCCTCTTCAAATATATCCAAAGGATACATACTCCAATCACGAAATAAAAATAAAGATATTGCAATTAATAAGAAAAAAACTAAAAATTTTATAGATAATTTTTGATTACTGGTATTTTTTTTCAATAAAAAAGCATTAAAGTGCAATTTATGATAATCATGATTATTATTTACTTTTATTAAAAATACTAAAAAAAACATCACCACAGGTAAAGAAACAAACAATAGATATCTAAGTGTGTCATTATATACGCTATAACTTTGATTTGAATACGATCCAACTATCTCGTGAGGATTTTTGTATACAACTACAACATAATCCCAAAGAATTGTTCCAAAAATAATAGTAATAATGGAAGATAAAACAGGGTATAAAAATTCAGTTTTACTTTTTTTCATTTTTAACTAAAAGTACAATCAAATATTAAAAAAACAATATTATATTATATATGAAAGTTGGATTTGTTGGTCTAGGAAAACTTGGTTTACCTGTTGCTTTAGCGGTAGAAAGTAAAGGTCACAAAGTCTATGGCTATGATATTAAAAAAGAGATTTATGCGCAGATTAAAAATAGAAAAATTGACTATAAAGAGCAACACGCTAACGATCTATTAAAAAAAACAAAAATTGAAATAGTTGAACTAAAGAAATTAATTAAACTTTCAGATATAATTTTTGTTCCCATTCAAACCCCTCATGATAAAAAATATGAAGGTATTAACGATATACCAAAAACAAGAAAAGATTTTAATTATACCTATATAAAAAAAGGTATTAAAATGATTGCCGATGAATTAAAAAAAATAAAAAAAAAAAAAATTGTAATAATAATATCAACAGTACTTCCGGGAACTATAAGAAAAAATATACTACCGGTTACCAATAAATATACACAAATTGGTTACAACCCATTTTTTATAGCAATGGGAACTACAATAGATGATTTTTTATATTCAGAAATTATTCTTTTTGGGTCAGACAACAAGTTTGTTAGTGAAAAAGCAAAAAATTTTTACAGAACTATTACCAACTCTCCTTTCTTTGAAACTACAATAGAAAATGCTGAATTAATAAAAGTGGTCTATAATACTTATATATCTACTAAAATAGCTTTTATAAATTCAATAACTGAAATGTGCCATAGACTTCCTGGTACAAATATTGATGAAGTTACTAGAGCGTTATCATTGTCTACCAAAAGAATTATTAGTAGTTCGTATTTAAGAGGAGGAATGGGAGATGGCGGAGGTTGTCATCCAAGAGATAATATTGCAATGAGCTATCTTGCAAAAAAACATAATGTAAGTTTCAATATTTTTGAAGCCATTATGCTTCAAAGACAAAAATATAACCATTGGCTTGCCGATCTATGCTTGGATCATGCTAAAAAAAGACCAGTTATTATTTTGGGCAAAAGTTTTAAACCAGAAACAAATATAAAAACGGGTAGTCCAAGTATATATTTATTCAACTCATTGAAAAAAAGGAAAAAAGATGTTTTTATTTGGGACCCAGAAACAGACGATGTGAGTCTAGAAGAATTTATGACTATTAACAAATTAGTTAATAAACAAATTTGCTATTTTATTGGCACTCAACATAAGGCTTTTTTAAATGTAAATTTTAACAAGAACTCATATGTTTTAGATCCCTTTAGATATATCAAAAAAAGAACTGGGGTAAAAATAATTGAGATTGGTGAAGGTGGAAAAATTTAAGAAATTTGAATTTGCTGTAATAATTCCAGTTTACAACAACGAAGATAAAATCCAAAAACTAAAAGAAGAAATATACAAATATCTATCTAAGGAAAATTTCTATATTTGTTTTGTTGATGATAGCTCTACAAATAAAACTCTTTTAGAAATAGAAAAACAATTTAACGGTAATTTTCATGTATTAAAAAGAGAAAAAATTGAAAAATATTCCACAAGGTACTCCGCGTCTTTAGACGGATTTAAGTGGGTTATCGAAAATCTGAACATAGAATTTGTAGTAGAAATAGATTCAGATTTATCCCATCACCCTAAAGATATTATAAAAGGTATAGACCTTTTAAGAAAAGCTGAGTGTGATTTAGTTGTTGCTTCAAAATACAATAAAGACTCTATTGTAAAAAATAGAGCGCTACCTAGAGTCTTAATAAGCAAATTTATTACTTTAACTTGTAAACTTCTTTTTGATTCAAAAATATCAGACTACTCAAATACTTTTAGATTTTACACTAAACCTTTGGTTATAAGCTTTATCAATAGACGGATGTTATTTAGATCACCAATTGGTCACTTACATAATTTGTTATTTATTTTAAAGAAAAATTACTCTATCAGAGATATTTCTACAGAATATATAGAAACTAACGAAGAAAGTTCTGTTAAAATAATTTCTATGTTTAGATATCTAATAGAATTTATTTTTTGTGTTATAATAAATAAATTTTTTATTAAAAAATAAAATTATTAATTATCTTTTTTGATAATTTTTTGACTAAATTAATTTTAATTATTTCTTGATCTTATTTTTATTTTTTTTCACATTTTAACTTCATTAAACTTTCTGTAATAAAAATATGATTTAACTGACTAAAATGTGCACAACTTAAAATTGATACAACTACATCTTGTGCTTGATTAAAATGTGTCTAATATTTTAAATATGAATGAAGATAAAAAAAAAGAACTACAGTCAGCAACTTTTGAAAGACTCCTTAAGCATTTAGACGAAAGAAAAGATGTTCAAAATATTGATATTATGAATCTAGCTGGATTTTGCAGAAATTGCTTATCAAAATGGTATCGAGAAGAAGCGGGGAAAAAAGGTATTGAAATTTCAGATCCTGAAGCACGAGAACATGTATATGGAATGCCCTACTCAAAATGGAAAAAGAAATATCAAAAATAATTATTTTTCTTTGAGTCTTGGAAATAACTCAACAAAGTTGCATGGTTTGTGGTTTATATCCAATTGATGTTTTAAAATTCCATCCCATGCATCGGTAACTCCTCCAGATGATCCTGGTAATACAAAGACATACTTTCCATTAGCTAAAACAGCACAAGCTCTGGATTGAATGGCTGAAGTACCAACGGTTTTTAAACTAAGAGTTCTAAACACTTCTCCAAAACCAGGAATGTGTTTATCAGCAATTTCATTTACTGCTTCTGGTGTTATATCTCTTCCTGTTAAACCAGTTCCACCTGTTGTGATAATAACATCAATATTTTTTTGATTTATCCAACCTTTTAAAATTTTTACGATTTCTGCTTTAGTATCCTTACAAATTTTCCTATCAACTAATTTATGTTTAGCTTCTTCAATCTTATTTACCAAAATTGCACCCGATTTATCATTATCAAAAGTTCTGGTATCTGTAACAGTCAAAAGTGCTATGTTTACAATCATAAATTTAATTAATTATAATGTTTATCTTATCATTTTTATTTTTTCTAACAGCAATATTATATTCTAGTGTAGGTTTTGGTGGCGGATCAACATACCTTGCGCTTCTATTAATCTGGGATGTTCCTTATCAGGTTTTTCCTATTATAGCTCTTTGTTGTAATATTATTGTCGTTACTGGTAATTGCTTTAACTATATTAAGGCTGGTAATATTAACATTAAACTCTTAACTCCTTTTTTGATTTCATCAATACCCTTCGCTTTCATTGGAGGATCTCTTCAAATAGATAAAAGTTTTTTTGAAATTTTACTTTTTACAGTTTTAACATTAGCAGGAATTTTATTACTTTTAAAATTTAAATCTTTTGATGAATCAAAAGAGATTAACAATAATATTCCTAAACTAATTTCATTTTTAATTGGTGGATCTATAGGATTTGTGTCTGGGATAGTCGGTATTGGTGGTGGTATTTTTTTAAGTCCAGTCCTATTATTAATAAAGGCAGGCAAGACTCGACATATAGCTACTACAGCATCTTTATTTATTCTTATTAATTCTTTATCTGGACTTGTTGGTCAATCTACTAAAGGTTTAATTTTTAATGAAATATATAATTACTGGCCTCTTTTTTTATTAGTTTTAATTGGTGGTCAATTGGGAAATTTTTTAAATATAAAAATTTTACCTATACGTGTTATGATTCTTTTAACAGCTGGACTTGTAATGTTTGTTTCTGTTAGAATAGGGTTTAGGCTGTTCGTATAATTAATTAACCATAAAAAATAATAATGAAAACATTTAGAGCATTTGGACCAATTTTAGGAAAAAGTAAATTATCAAAAAAAATAATTAGAGTAATAAATAATCAAGTTGATAAAACTACCCTATCAAAAACTAATGATTATAGCTCTAAACTTGCTAGTCAAATTAAGAACGAAATCAAATTTACCAAATTTTATATCGATAAAAATTTGTCTAAAGAATTGGTTAATAATATCAAAAATTATTTAAAACAATCAGATATAAAAAATATCAAAGAAATTAAGATTATAAATTTGTGGGTAGTTAGACAGTTTAAAAACGAATACAATCCAATTCATTATCATGATGGTCAATTATCAGGGGTTGGCTATCTTAAAATACCAAAGAATATGAATCAAAATAAGATGGTTAAAAATAAAAAGATTAAGACCAATGGAACAATTGATTTTATAAATGGTCAAAGAAACTTCTTGAGCAAAAGTATCTATAATTTAAATCCTAAACTTGGTGACTTGATTCTTTTTCCTAACTATTTAATGCATACAGCTTATCCATTTAATATTGATGGTGAGAGAAGATCTTTCTCCTTCAATGTCAAAATCAAATTTAAGAAATAATTTGCAATAGTTATAAATCAATATAATAGTTAATTACCGATTTGATCCATATTGCGATAATAGCTGCTAAAAAGGAAATCATTAAAATAATTGGTAAAAGTAATTAAGTTATATTTTGTGCCCGGCATCAAGCTAAAACACTAAAAAGTAAGGAATAAAAATGGATATAAATTTTTTTAAAAAAACAAGAATTTTAGATGGTGGAATGGGCCAAGAGTTATTAGCGCGAGGTATGGAAGCAAATGGTACTCTCTGGAGTGCTAATGCATTATTACAAGAAAAATATCATCAACTTTTACTTGATACACACTTAGATTTTATAAATTCTGGTGCTGAAATTATTGTAACAACAACATTTACCACAAGAAGAATGAGATTGAGAGACAATGGGGTTGAGGATAAATTTGAATATTTAAACACTAAAGCTGGAGAAATAGCAAAAAAAGCAAAAAAATTAAAACCACATGTTTTGGTTGCTGGTGGATTACCTCCACAATATTTAACCTATGAAGCTGACACACGCCATGATGATGAAATTAAAGAAAATTTTTATGATCAAGCAAAACTACTTAACCCTTTTATAGATTTTTTTTATTTTGATGTTTTAAGCAGTGTAAGAGAGTTTAAACTAGCAATTGAAGCTATAGAAAGTTTTGACAAGCCTTACTTAGTTGGTGCACACATCTCTGAAGGTATAAAATTGCCAAGTGGTGAAAGTATTTCTGATATTATCAAAAAAATAGATCACAAAAATCTACTTGGCCTAATACTTGCATGTGTATCACCAGAAAATTATGAAGAAAATCTAAATGAAATAAAAAATCTTGGAATTCCCTTTGGTTTTAAACTAAATGGATTTGTCACAACCAAACCTGTGTCAGGTTACACAAATACCTTTAATAAAAGTAAAACAGGAAACCCAATTGAGTTTTTAGGTCACAGAGAAGATTTAACACCAGAAAAAATGGCCTTGATTGCAAAAAAGTTTAAATCAGCTGGTGCTACTATCTTTGGTGGATGCTGTGAAACAAGACCAAATCACATAAGAGAAATGGCTAAGCTTAAATAACTAATCGTTATCTGTTAGGCCTGCACCTGCACCACTTTGTTTTAAACTATCGTTTTCTTCAACAAAGGTATTTTCTGAAAGTTTATAAAGTTCTTTCCATTCAGTCTCCTCAAATGAGTCTGAGTTCTCTAGGAATACAATTGAAATTTCATTTCCTATTGTTATTATTCCACCATTTAAAGAACTAGAATATGTACTATTATTATAGTTTAATAAGAATTTTCTACTGTCTATTTTTAAAAGGATTTTTTTACCTATAACTTCAGAGGCTCTACTTACAAAGGGTAAAAAAAGTATTGGAAATGCTATATTTTGAAATTGTATCACGTTCATATTTTCTAAAGATCTAACCTGATCTAAAAAATTTACTCCAGCAATAATGGGGCAATACTCAAGTTGTTGTTTTTGGTTTACTTCACTTATAAGATTTATTTTTTCAAATTTATTTTTTTTTCTAACTTTGTAGTAGTAATTTAGATTTTTAATACCTGGCATTCCTAACATTTCTAACATTCTAATATTTTTTCCAACTTCTTCAGCTATACCCCAATCAAATCCCACTGCTCTGCTTGCTCTTTTTGATACCGTATCTATTTCACTTAAAGATTTCATCTAATTTATTGAATTATAAACCCAACTATCATCATGGTTTTTTAATTGCTCAGGTAATGGCGCTCCTTGGAACATGCATATTCTCAACCACTTATCTGACCTTGGATCAAATTTAAGAGCACCAAAGAAAGATAGTTTTAATCTCAACATATCAATAGGAACTATAGATTTTCCAATTGTATTATCTTGTATTTCTGAATATGGAAATTTTTCAACTATAAATGCTCTTCTGACGACATGTCTTAGATGATTATTCTTCAAAAGAAATCTATCAATTGTAGAGCTATTTTTTGAAACCAATAAAATTTCATATAGCTTTTTAATATCTCTAGCTATGGCTAACGGTTGCTCTAAATCAGCTCCCTTTTCATTAAATCTATCTGCCAATCTAGGTTCTTCTTTGTTTTTTGAAATAAACCAAAAATTTTGATTATTTTCATTTTTTGAAAAATCTATTTTTAATATTTGTTTATACTTGCTTTCTAAAATATTTTTTAATTCAAGGACTGTGCGGTTAGTTGGTATATTAAAATGTTCTTCTTCTTCTGAGCTCATTTTTTTAATTAGCGGATTAACTATTTGATCATATGGTTCCATCATCATTGAGACAACATATTCTATACATTCTTCGCCTGAATTTCTCTCTAACCATGAATAGATTTCGTTAAATGCAAATTTGTTAGAAAAATTAAAATCTTTTTCTATAAAATTAATAAAACTATTTAAATCTTTTAATAAAAATTTAATTTTTTTTTGCTGATATTCACTGTCTGTATTCCAGGAAGTTATGTTTTTAATAGATTTTTTTAGATATTTTGTAAATAGATCACTATCTTTTTTTTCAACTATTTGAATTTCTCTAATTTTTTTTAACACTGTTTCTCTGGCCAAAACCCAATTATTTAAAAGTGTAGGATGATTGACAATAAATGGTGCCATTCCAAGACCAGTGGAATTGCCTATTCCAAGATTTCTACAAATCTCTGGATCTAAATTGACTGCCTTTTGTGGGTTTTTATTCTTTGCCACATGATTAACCTGATCAAAAGTAAATTGCCTAACCAGATAAACTAACATCATCTCAAGTCTAAATGGCCCATAAATTTCTTCTCTATCTTTTATTCTAAATCTGTCAGCTAATCCAAATTTACCCGATCCATAAACAGCCGTGGTTCGATATAAATACCCAACACTTAAAAGCAATGAAATATCAGGCTGTTTACCTTCACTTAAACTATCCACAACATGATTAAATACTCGAACTGATTTGTTTGCTCTAGATAATGTTAGTTCCTTGTAAGAAAGTCTTCCCACTTCTTGTTTAGGAACTTCATTTCTTAACCTCTCAATATCATGTTTTGTCGGTATGCCATCATGAAGGGTAAAAGCTGCATCCCATTTAGTTGCTATAACTCTATCCGATCTTTCATTTTCATTTAGATCGTTTGCAAAACAAATTAATGAGTAGGCTCTATTATTCTTTTTAAAAGAATAAACCGCAGTACCAAAACCTAGTTCATTTAATTCAAATAGATCTCTTTTATAATTCCAATCCTTAAATTCTTTTAGAAAGCTTCTCAAAAATGATAGTTTTGATTGATGAAAAGATCCTAATCTTGACAGCTTCATCACAATGTTTGGATCCCTTAATGGAATATTCATTAGTTCATTCCCTTATAAAAATTATACCAATTATTTCCTAAAATACCATTAACTTCATTTTCAGAGAAACCAACTTTCTTTAGACCATTTTCTAAATTACTAAAACCTCTTGCATCTAAAAACCAATGAGGCTGTTTAGGAAATCCTGGTTTGTTCTTTGATCCTTCACCAAAGTTTTTACTTTTAGTCCAAGTACCATTACGCATCCACTCTACAATAGTGTCAGGTTGGTTTAAGCAAAGGTCTGATCCTATACCTATTTTTTCAGCCCCTATAATATCAGCTGTATTAGATACCATTTCACAAAAACTCTCTAGAGTGCAATTTGTTCCATTTTTCAAATGATGAGCATATAAAGATAGACCTAACATTCCTTTATGGTCAGATAAAATTTTTAATAATTCATTTGATTTGTTTCTTTTAGCTGCATGCCAAAATGATGGATTAGCGTGCGTGATTGCAATTGGTTTTTCACTTATTTCGATTGCATCAATTGTACTTTTTTCTGCTGAGTGTGACATGTCAATTACAATTCCCAGTCTATTCATTTCTTTGATTACCTCTCTACCAAAATTAGTAACTCCACTGTCTACAACTTCATAGCACCCTGTTGCTAGCAATGACTGGTTGTTATAAGTGAGTTGCATAAACCTACATCCTAAGTCATAAACTTTTTCGACTAAACCTATGTCATCTTCTATAGGTGAACAATTTTGAAAACCAAAAAATACAGCTGTTTTATTTTCAGATTTAGCCTTCTCAATATCTTTAAAACTTTTACCATGAAAAATTAGGTCTGAATTATTTGAAAAATTATTTTCCCAATTTTTTATTACTATTTTTAATTCATCAAAGTTTTCATGGTAAACAATAGTCACATGTATAGCATCAAGCCCTGCCTGCCTATTAATCTCAAAGATTTCTCTGGACCAGTTACAATATTGTAAATTATCAATTTTAAAATTTATCACGATCTCTTTTGATTTAAAGAATATCAATAAGTTGAATAAATTCTATTAATTTTATTGAAATCTTAAGCTTAATTTGAAATAACAATTTGTGTTGAATTATAATTATAACAAATGACTAAAAATAAATCTAAAAGAGTATCAATTGTAATGGGCAGCCAATCTGACTACAAAACTATGATATTTTGCCAAAAAGTACTTAAAAAATTAGATATAAAATTTGAAACTAAAATTATATCCGCTCATAGAACGCCAGCTCGTATGTACAAATATGCTATGAGTGCAGAAAAAAATGATATTAGCGTTATTATTGCTGGAGCTGGAGGATCTGCGCATTTGCCTGGTATGATTTCGGCTCTTACCTCATTACCTGTGTTGGGAGTTCCCATTGAGAGTAAAAAACTTAAAGGTCTTGATAGTCTTTTATCAATAGTTCAAATGCCAAAAGGTATACCCGTTGGAACATTGGCAATCGGTGAAGATGGTGCAATTAATGCGGCTCTACTAGCGGCATCTATTATTGGTATTACTGATAGAATAGTTAAGAGAAAATTAAATCAATGGCGGTTAAGTCAAAGCAAGTCTGTTAAAAAAAAACCAAAGTAATTTTTAGATATGATTAAACCAACCCTTGGAATTATCGGTGGAGGTCAGTTAGGTAGCATGCTTGCTATGGCAGCAAGTAAATTAGAAATTAAGACTGTTATTTTTTGTGATGATATAGATGCTCCTGCACAAAACTTTTCTAATGAGTTTATTCATGGGCAATATAATGATAAAAATAAGATTAAAGAGTTTGTGGATAAAGTAGATGTTATTACATACGAATTTGAAAATATCCCATTCGAAACATTGCATGAAATTAATATGATAAAGACTGTTTTGCCTAAGCCTTCTATAAATAGAATAATTCAACATAGAATAGCAGAAAAAGATTTCATCAATAATTTAAACATAAGAACAACTAGATACGTCTCAATTAAAAATAAAACTGAAATAGAGTCAGTACAAGATTTTCTACCAGGCTTACTTAAAACTGTGACCTTGGGATATGACGGTAAAGGGCAACACCCCATTAACAGTTTAAAAGACATAGAATCAATTAATATCGATTATTCAAAAGGTTATATTTTAGAAAAATTAGTTAAACTAAAAAAAGAAATATCAATAATTATTACAAGATTTGGTATTCAAAAATATGAAATATATGAACCTATTGAAAATTTCCATGAAAATCAGATTTTAAAAAATTCTAAGATTCCAGCTGAGATTACTGATAAAATTTTAGAACTATCAAAGCTATGGGCAACTCAAATTTCAGAAGAATTAAAGTATGTCGGAACCTTATGTGTTGAATTTTTTATTGATAGAAATGACAATCTTTATGTAAATGAAATTGCCCCAAGAGTTCATAACTCAGGGCACTTAACAATCAACGCATATAACATAAGTCAATTTGAAAATCATGTAAGAGCAGTTTGTAACCTGAAACAAATACCAATAAAAAAAATATCTAATGCTAAAATGATAAATATAATTGGTGATGAAATTATGAATTATAGAAATGAAACGTTTTTAGCAAATGAATTTTTCTTTGATTATTTAAAAAAAGAAATTAAAAAAAAAAGAAAAATGGGCCATTTAACAACTCTCCTTAATTAGATATTATGTATGCTAAAATCTATAGAGGGTAACTTTGACAATTCTGAAGTACATGAGCTTCTTATTAAACATTTTATTGAATTAAAGTCTGTGTCACCTGATGGTAGTGCTCATGTTCTTGATATAGCTGGATTAAAAGATCCTTCTATTAAATTTTGGAGCTTATGGGAAGAAAGTGACTTAATGGGCAGTGGTGCTTTAAAGTTTTTAGATAAAGGGCATGGTGAATTTAAATCAATAAGAGTTAATGACAAGTTTAGAGGTAAGGGAAATGGTTCAAAAGTTATAAATCATTTAATTGACGAGGCTAAAAAACTAAATATTAAGAGATTAAGCTTAGAAACTGGTGCTGGTGATTTTTTTTTATCTGCTAGAAAATTATTTAATAAGTCAGGTTTTGAGCGAACTAAACCCTTTTCTCATTACAAAAATGATATTAATTCAGTTTATATGACTATGCTAATTAGCAACAAATGAGTCTTTAGATGTTTATTAGTGCAAATTTAGTTGACAAAACCTTAATAAAACTTAACAAGGCCTAGATTACTTAATTATAAGTAATAAATGTAATACAACAATAAGTAAGAAGATAAATATGAGTCTACAAGGAAAAGTAAAATGGTTCAATCCAACTAAAGGTTTTGGTTTTATTGAAAGAGAAGATAAAGAAAAAGATGTATTCGTTCATGTTTCAGCTGTAAGAGATGCTGGTATGAATGGTTTAGATGAAGGTCAAGCTTTGACTTTTGATGTTGAAGATGGTCCAAAAGGTCCTTCAGCAGTAAACTTAAAAACTGCATAATATTCACACTTTTTATTGGCTGCGATTTTTTGATTAAATTCTATTTAATTATTTAGCTAAATATTTCAGCCAATACCACTCAAAAAGAATTAAGAAATTTTTCCACTATTGTATTAAATTCATCTGGTTTCTCTAAATGCACATTATGAGAACAGCCTTTAATTATTTTTAATTCACTATTGGGAATGTTGTCATTCAAAGTTTCTACTTGATTAAAGTTATAAGCTTTGTCTTGATCTCCCCAAACTATCAATGTTTTATTTTTAATATTCTGCAAATTTCTGACCCCATCCCAATTTTTCATAGCAATGAGTCCATTGTCTGCAGCATCTAACGAAGTTTGTCTTCCAGCTTCTTCACAAAGGTAAAAGTATTTTGCTTTATCTTCTTCCATGAACCAAGTTTTTGCTATTCTATACGCAGTATCTTTCAGTCCTTTAATCTTTAATTTTTTTCTAGATTGATCAATGGTCTCAAATCTACCAGGTATATTTCCTCGTGGACCAGTACCATAGCAAATTAGTTTTAAAATTTTATCACCTGCTATTTTTGCGATTTCTTGCACAATCATTCCACCCATTGAATGTCCTAGTAGATTAAATTTTTTTATTTCCTTCTTTTCTAATAAATTTAGTATTGCTTTAGCCATACATTCAATTGAATTACACGAGTTAATATCACTACTATTTCCAAAACCCGGAAGTGCAGGAGCTATAACTCTAAAATTATCTTTGAAAAAATTTATTTGAGGAGCCCACATATCCGATGAACCTAAAAAACCATGCACTAAAACTAAAGGAATTC
>Ga0307986_10000550_pt1 | contig 27804 bp, 30 predicted proteins | sample EllFjometageno82_FD_203170 | JGI IMG/M metagenome (GOLD analysis project Ga0307986, IMG submission 203170) | Marine microbial communities from Ellis Fjord, Antarctic Ocean - #82 | ecosystem: Environmental > Aquatic > Marine > Unclassified | place: Southern Ocean | collected 2014-10-09 | reverse complement strand
CTTTTTGGACAGCATCTATTGACAAAAACCTTATTGCGTTTGATAAATCTTTATGTAATTTGTTCAAAATATCCTATCTAGACTTAGAAGACTCAATTTAATAATATAAATATATATATATGAAAACGGACAGTGAAAAAGAAAAAAAACTAAATTTTGCCCTTAATAAATTAAGGAGTTTAAATTTACAAAATCCAACATTAAAGAGTAATTTAAAAATCTTAAGTGATCAAAAAAATCAATTAGAAATTGAAAAAAAACAAATAGAAGAAAAGTATCAAAATTTAACAAATGAACATAAGGCTCTTAATCTAAAATTAGAGGATATTAATCAACAAAAAACAGATGAACAAAAAAAAGAGGCAGAGTTTTCAGAGAAAATAGATGAATTAAATCAAGAAACAGATACTTTATTAGAAGAAATAGATAAATGGCAAATGTAAATATTAAATTTAATGGTAAGGATTTTTTGCTATCTTGTGATGATGGGCAAGAAGAGCATTTAGAAGAGCTGTTAACTCATATTAACCAAAAATTTGGTGATTTAAAAAATGACCTAGGAAATATAGGTGAGAATAAACTTTTATTAATTACTGCAGTTCAAATATTGGATGAATATTTTGAAACTAAAAAAAAAGTGGAACAAAAGAAAATTGAACTACAAAATCTATCAGATAAATTTAGAGAGTTAAAATCCTTAGTTTATGACTATAGAGATAAAAAAGAAGAAGAGATGAAGCGGCTATCTCAAGATCATGAAGGTTTCAAAAAAGAAATAGAAAAAAATAAAGAAGATTATGAGAAGATAATTGAGGAAGCCACAGGAGAAATTGAAAACTTTGTCGAAAAAGCAAATTTAAAAAATCAAATACAGTAGGTTTGTGTTAAAATCTAAACTGAGAAAGAAAATTCTTAAGATTAGAGAGAAAAATAATAAAAAAAATATTCAAATTGATTTTAATCAGATCATAAAAATTATTAAAAAAGAGAAAATAACAAAAAAAATTATAGGTGGATATTATCCTGTAAATTTTGAGGTTGATGATTTGAAGTTATTAAAAAAATTTGAAAAAAATAAATTTAATATTTCTTTACCAGTGATTAAGAAAAATTTTCAGATGGATTTTTATAAATGGTCATTTTCTGATCTATTAAAGGTAAGTAAATATGGAATACCTGAACCAGAAACCAAAAATATAGTTTACCCAGACATTATATTAATTCCTTTAGTTGCATTTGATAAAAATTTGAACAGACTTGGATATGGTGGCGGATATTATGATCGATTAATTGAAAAATTTTCTAAAAAGAAAAAAACTATAAAAATAGGCTTAGCTTTTTCAGTACAAAAAATAGATAAAGTGCCCATTAACATATATGATCAAAAATTGGATTATATTGTAACAAATAAATATATTATAAAATGAAAATACTTTTTTTAGGTGACGTAGTTGGTATTTCGGGACGCTCGATGGTTTTGAGCAATCTACTTTCAAAAATAAAAAATAAAAAAATTGACTTCGTAGTTGTTAATGGTGAAAATGCAGCTGACTCTGGTGCTGGACTTACTGAGAATATATGCAAAGACTTTTTTAATTGTAGAGTAGATGTTATTACAACAGGAAACCATGTGTGGGATCAAAAAGAAACAATGACTCATATTGAAAAAGAAAACAGACTTCTAAGACCTAAAAATTTGTTCGAACCATCACCTGGTAAAGGATTTGGAATATTTACAGCTAAAAATGGAATGAAAGTTGGTGTCCTTAATTTAATGGGAAATGTTTTTATGAAAAAATGTGATGATGTATTTGAAGTGGCTGAAAAATTTATGAAAAAATATAAGTTAAAAGAAGATTATGACTTTTTACTAGTTGATTTTCATGGAGAAATAACAAGTGAAAAAGTAGCTATGGGACATTTTTTTGATGGTAAAGCTACATTAGTCGTTGGTACTCACACGCATATCCCCACAAATGATGCAAGAGTACTAAGAGGAGGTACAGCTTATCAGACAGATGCAGGAATGTGTGGTGACTACGACTCTGTTATTGGAATGAATAAAGATAACTCGATTAATAGATTTTTGAAAAAAAAATCTATCAAACACTTTCCAGCAACTGGTGATGCTAGTTTATGTGGTGTGATTGTAGAATGTGATATAGAAACAGGATTAGCAAAAAACATAGAAAATTTTATATATGGAGGAGAATTAAAAAATTCTCATTAATAATTATGTCAGGTCACTCAAAGTGGGCAAGTATAAAACATTCCAAAGGTAAGGCTGACAAGCAAAGGTCTAAAATATTTTCTAAATTATCAAAAGAAATTAGTGTAGCAGCAAAATTAGGTGACAAAGATCCCGATATGAATCCAAGGCTTCGATCTGCAATTCAAGCAGCAAAATCAGCTAACATGCCAAAAGATAATATCGAAAGAGCTATTGCTAAATCATCAGCTAACACTGAAACTAATTATGAAAATTTAAGATATGAGGGATTTGGTCCAGACAAGATAGCTGTGATCGTAGAGGCATTAACAGATAATAAAAATAGAACGGCCTCTAATGTTAGAACTATATTTGTCAAAAATGGTGGAAACTTAGGAACACAAGGTTCAGCATCACATAACTTTAATCAACTTGGTATTATTAAGGTTGATAAAAAAGAAATATCAGATGAACAAATTTTTGAATTAGCAATTGAATCTGGTGCTGACGAATGTATTTCACATGATGATTTTCATGAGATTCAATGTGCAATGAACGAAATTTATAACGTAAAAAAAAATTTAGAGAAAACAATTGCAAATTTTATTTCAACTGAAATTGAATGGATACCCCTAAACAGTGTTGATGTTGCAAAAGATAGGGTGGAATCTGCAATTGAGTTTTTAGAAACTCTTGAAGATGATGATGATGTTCAAAATGTTTATTCAAATATAAATTTTGGAAATAATTAATGTTTATAATTGGAATTGATCCAGGCATAACAGGTTCTATTTGCTTTTTTGAAGATGGAAAAATAGTTGATGTAGTGGAAATGCCAAATATGGCAGAAGGTAAAAAAAATAAAAAGCAGGTTAACGGTGCACAAATTTATCATGAAATTTCTCGAAGAATTAAAAGCTTAAAAAAAGAAGAAATTAAAGTTGTAATAGAGCAAGTTTCAGCCATGCCTGGCCAAGGAGTGACCAGCATGTTTAACTTTGGTCAATCCTTTGGAATTTTAAAAGGTATATGTTCTGCGATGCAATTACCCATGTATTTTGTGAGACCCACAAAATGGAAAAAATATTTTAATCTTATAAATTCTGAAAAAGACGCCAGTAGAACTAAGGCGATAGAGGTATTTCCATATTTTTCCTCACAGTTATTAAGAAAAAAAGACTCAAACAAAGCTGATGCAATATTGATAGCTAGTTTTTATTATGAAACCTATAAATTAGAAGGGTAAATTAAGTCTAATAAGGTCCAATTCATGACACATTTAAGTGTGAAGTCTTAAATATGGAAGCTGATATCACATCTCAAGCAGTAGGACTTGCATCTAATACAGACTTCTCGTTGTGGAGTTTATTTATTCGTGCAGACTTTATTGTAAAATCTGTAATACTTATGCTAATTGGTTGCTCTATTTATTCATGGGCAATTATTATTGAAAAATTTAGATTATTCAAAAAAATTAATTTAGAATCAGAGGAGTTTGAAGAAAAGTTTTGGAAATCAAAATCAGCAGAAACTTTTTACAATAGTTTGCCAGTAAATTTAGAAAACCCTATGGTCTTATTATTTAAAGATTCGATGCAAACTTTATTAAAGGCAAAAAATAAATCCAATCTCAATGAGAAAATAAGTAACATGCTAGTAGTCAATATTGAAAAACAAATGGCTAAACTTGAAAAAGGTTTTACTTTTTTGGCAACCGTTGGATCTACAGCTCCATTTATAGGATTATTTGGAACAGTGTGGGGTATAATGAATTCATTTCAATCGATTGCAATTTCAAGAAATACAAGTTTAGCAATTGTGGCACCTGGAATAGCAGAAGCTTTATTTGCAACAGCACTGGGTCTATTAGCTGCAATTCCAGCAGTTGTTGCTTATAATAAATACAACAATGATTCTAAAAAATATTTACAAAAGTTAGAAAATTTTTCTAAAAGATTTTTATCAATAATATAAAATGACTTTTAAAATTAATCGCTCATCCAAAGAACCTATGAGTGAAATTAATGTTACACCTTTTGTAGATGTAATGTTGGTGTTATTAATTATTTTCATGGTGACAGCACCCTTATTAACAGTTGGAATACAAGTTGATTTACCAGAAAGCTCTGCAGATTCTTTACCTGAAGAATTGGAACCATTAACTTTATCCATTAACTCCAAAGGTGAAATATTTATTCAAGAATCGAAAGTAGAGTATGATAAAATAATCGCAAAAATTTTAGCTGTATCAAAAAATAGAACAGATACTAGAATTTATGTTCGAGGTGATAAATCAATAAACTATGGTCGTGTTTTAGAAATAATGGGAATGTTATCTGGTTCTGGTTTTACTAAAGTAGCATTAATTTCTGAGCCATATAAAGAAAGGTAATCAAATTGAATAGAAATGTTGTTATTTCTTTTGGACTTCATGCCTTTCTCGTTATAATCACAGCTATGAGCTTACCATTTCTTGCTAAAAAACCTATTGATCTACCACCAATTATCTCAGTTGAGCTTATTCAAATTACAGATAAAACAAATATTCCATTTGCACCTAAAGCAAAAAAGATAATTGAAAAAATTAAAGAAAAAGAAAAAAAACTGGTTTCAGAGCAAGCACCACCAAAAATGGTTAAAAAAGAAAAACAAGATTCTATTCCATTACCAGACGAGAAGATAAAAAAAATTAAAGAAATTAAAGAAGAAAAACAAAATCCAGAAAAAGTGGAGACTGAAATTAAACAAGTTTCAGAATTTGAAAAAAAAGATTTATTTGATACCAGCAGCATTTCTGCTTTAATTGATAAATCAAAAGTTGAAAATGCTGAAACAAACAAAAAAACAGACAAAATAACTCAAGATCAAGATGAAAAAATTGATTTTGGCGGGTTATCACTAAGTGAAGAGGATGCTCTAAAAGCCCAAATTTTTGGATGTTGGAGTATTCCTTTGGGGTTGCCATATAGCAAAAATTTACTAGTTAGAATTAAGTTACAATTAAAACCAGATGGATCTATTATACAGTCTGAAATTCTTGATCATGCTAGAATGAATAAACCAGGACAAGAATTTTATAAAGTTTTAGCTGAAAGTGCACTAAGGGCAATAAAACTTTGCCAACCACTTAGGGTTCCTAGCACTGGCTATGAAAAGTGGAAAGAACTACAATTAAATTTTGATGCAAGAGAAATGTTAGAAGGATAAAATGTTATTTAGATATTTATTAATAGTATTAATCATACTTCCTATTAAAGCTTTTGCTTTAATAGAGGTTGATATCACACGAGGAAATCTTAATCCTCTTCCAGTTGCAGTTTCTCCTTTATCTATAGATGAAAAGTCAAAAAGTAATTTCAAAAAAATTTTGAAGAAAGAAGATCTTGGATCAGAAATATCTGCGGTTGTTGAAAATAATTTAAGACAATCTGGATTGTTTAATCCACTTAATAAAAATGCATTCCTTCAAAAGCCTGATATTGCAAATTTAAAACCAAGGTTTGAAGATTGGAATTTAATAAAAGCACAAGCTCTAATAACTGGCAAGGTTACATTTGTAGATGAAAAGTTAAGAGTTGAATTTAGATTATGGGATGTGTTAGCAGGAAAAGAAATGATGGCACTAGCATTTACTACAGTACCAAGTAACTGGAGAAGAGTGGGTCATATAATTACAGATAAAGTTTACCAACGTTTAACAGGAGAAGATGGTTATTTTGATACTAGAATAATTTATGTTTCAGAAAAAGGACCAAAAACTAATAGAATAAAAAAACTAGCAATTATGGATCAAGATGGTTTTAATAATAAATTTTTAACTCTTGGAAATGAATTAGTTTTAACTCCAAGGTTTAGTCCGACCAATCAAATGGTTACATATCTTTCTTACTTTAGAAATTTACCAAGAGTATACTTGCTGGATATTGAAACTGGAATGCAAGAAGTAGTTGGAGATTTTCCAGGTATGACATTTGCACCAAGATTTTCTCCAGACGGCAAGAAAATTATAATGAGTTTTGCTAAGGATGGAAACTCAGATATTTATACTATGGATCTTGAAAATAGGATTGTTGAAAGAATTACTAACCATCCTTCAATTGATACATCACCATCTTATTCCCCTGATGGCAAATACATTACTTTTAACTCTGATAGAAGTGGCTACCAACAAATCTATGTAATGAATAGTAGTGGAAAAAATGTAAAAAGAATTTCATTTGGAAATGGTATATATGGAACTCCAGTATGGTCACCAAGAGGAGATCTAATTGCATTTACAAAATTACATAAAGGTAAATTTTATATTGGGGTTATGAGAACTGATGGAACCGGTGAAAGATTACTAACTGAAAATTTTTATCAAGAAGCACCATCCTGGTCTCCTAATGGAAGAGTTTTAATTTTCTATAGAGAAACAAAGACTAACTCAAAAGGAGAGGGTTTTTCAGCAAAATTATGGTCAATTGACTTAACAGGGTACAATGAAAAAATGGTGAATACTGAAACAGATGCTTCTGACCCATCATGGTCATCATTATTAAGCAATTAATTACAAAATTACTTGATTTATTAACTTGAAACATCTAATTACTTGTGAAAAAGTAAGTTATTCAACTAAGAATTAAGGAGCAAAAAATGAACTTAAGTAAAATTTTAAAAAATATATTTGTAATATTAGTCGCTAGCTTCGTTTTAACAGCTTGCGCAACCCAAAAAAAAACAACAGGACAACTTCAGGGAGATGTTTATACAGGATCTGATTCAGTTGAATATTTAGCATCAGGAGTTGCTGATAGAGTTTTCTTTGCAACAAATGAGACAGTACTCACAACTGCTTCAAGAGAAACCTTAAGAAAACAAGCTGCTTGGTTAAGAAAAAATTCTAAAATAACAATTGTATTAGAAGGGCATGCTGATGAAAGAGGTACTAGAGAGTACAATCTAGCAATAGGTGAAAGAAGAGCTAACTCAGCAAAAGATTATTTGATGACTTATGGAATTTCTTCTAATAGAATTTCCGTATTAAGTTATGGTAAAGAAAGACCTGTAGATTCAGGATCTAATCCTTTAGCTTGGTCAAAGAACAGACGTTCAGTCTCAGTTAAAGCCAATTAAATTAAAAAAATTTATAAAAGACCCTATCACTAATGTGCTAGGGTCTTTTTTTTGCCATCATTATAATTATTACTCATTATATTATGTATAATTATCAAAAGATCATTCAGTTAAAGCTAACATTTATATTTATATTTATATTTAATATTGCGTTAGCAGATAATCATAACTTAAATGAAGTTTTAGAATTAATACAAGAAGATTTAAAAACACTAGAAAAAGCAGTTTATTCTGGATCAATTGATACAAAAAATTTAAATAATAAAAAAATTTTTGATAAAAATTCAGAAGATGTTTTAACCAGACATTTACTAAAATTATCAGAAATTGAAAATCAATTTCAAGGACTTACAAATAAATTTGAAGAAATAAACTTTAAATTAGATAAATTATCCAGCAGGCTTTCTAAAGTGCAAGCTGACAATCAAATAAGATTTCAAGATATTGAAAATAATTTATCTACTGGAAATGTTAATGATAAATTAATATCTAAAACAAAAAATCAATTAACAAAAGATTTACCAGGGTCCTCGCAACCACAAGACTTAGGTTCTATTTCATATAAGAATACAGAAAATAATCAAACCACTCAACAAATACAGTCAGTGGAAACCACGTCTTCAATAGTAACTGAAACGTTTGAAGCTGAAGACAAGATACTTCCTAATGACTCTCCAGAAAAGCAATATGAATTTGCAACTAGTTTTTTAAAAGTTGGTGATTACAATATGGCAGAGAGAGCATTTAAAGAATTTGTAGTAACAAACTCCAAACACAAGTTAGCTGGTAATGCACAATATTGGTATGCAGAAACATTTAGAATAAGACAACTTTATACTGATGCGGCTACCGCTTATCTCGAAGGTTACCAGAAATATCCAAAAGGTGAGAAGGCTCCTATAAATTTATTAAAACTTGGTGTATCAATGGTCCAGATAGGAGAAAAAGAGCAAGGTTGTAAAATGATTGAGGGGGTTGCAAAAAAATACCCTAAAGCAAATCAATCTGTAATGCAAAAAGCAAAGTATGAATCTAAAAAATTTGAGTGCGCAAAACAAAAATCATAAAAAAATTCTTAGTTATCTTAACGATAAAAAAATACTTAAAACATTTAAGGAATTTGAGAATTCTTTAAATACTAAAGAAAATCTAGGTGTAGCAGTTTCTGGAGGCCCAGATAGTTTGGCTTTAGCTTTTTTAGCTAAGTGCCACTCATTAAAAAATAAAGTTAAAGTTAAATTTTTTATTGTTGATCATAAACTTAGAAAAGAGTCTTCTTTTGAAGCAAGAACTGTAAAAAATATTCTAAAAAAAATTGATTTAGATTGTAAAATTTTACCTTGGAATGGAAGGAAACCATTGAAAAATATTCAAGCTATGGCAAGAAATAAAAGATATGTTTTATTAGCAGAAGCCTGCAAGAAGAATAATATTGAATATTTATTATTAGGACATCATGCAGGTGACTTACTTGAAAATTTTTTGATTAGATTAGTTAGAGGTAGTGGATTAAATGGGTTAATTTCATTTAGTAAAAAAATCAAGCTTGAGGAACAAAAATTAAATATTGCAAGACCATTACTAGATGTGGAAAAAAAAGATTTAATCTATGCTGCACAAAAAGTATTTAATTTTTATATCAAAGATCCTTCCAACGTAAATGAAGATTTTAAAAGAACTAGAATTAGAAAATTATTACAATCATTGGAAAAAGAAGGTTTGGATAAAAAAAAACTTATATTAACCATTAACAATTTAAAAGACTCAGATAGATCAATTAAGTTTTATTTAGATAGGAATTTAAAAGAAAACGCAATTTTTTTGAAAAAAAAAAATATTTACATTTTAAATAAAGTTTTCTTTGATCAATCACATGAAATAATCTTTAGGTCTTTAACAAAAATTATTCAAAAGTTAGGAAAAAAATATTATCCTGTTAGAGGCAAAAGTATCAATAAGCTAATTGAAGGAATTAATGCTAGGTCATTTTTAAAAGTTACACTTGGTGGGTGTTTTATTGATAGGGTAAATGAAACCATATTAATATCTAAAGAAAATTAGCATTAAGTCTAAATTTTGTAGCAATTTGACACTTGTTTAATCCATAAAAATTATTATCTTATAGGTATGAATATTAAGAATTTAGCGATGTGGGCAGCAATAGTTTTTTTAACAATTGGCCTTTATAATATGTTTAAAAACCCTCAAGCGAATGTGGGTAAAAATAATTCAATCATATTTTCAGAATTTCTAACTGAAGTTGATAATGGTGGAGTTGTAAAAGTAGATATACAAGGTAATAAGATAAGAGGTGTTCTAGCTAATGGAAATTCTTTTTCGACATATTCACCAAACTACCCAAACTTAATTGAAAAATTATCTAGCAAAGGTGTGAACATTTCAGCGGCTCCTCTCGAAGATAAAATGCCATCACTTTTTGGAGTTTTATTATCATGGTTTCCAATGTTGCTGCTAATCGCTGTCTGGATTTTTTTTATGAGACAAATGCAAGGTGGAAAAGGTGGAGCAATGGGTTTTGGTAAATCTAAAGCTAAATTGATGAACGAATTAAAAGGCAAAGTAACATTTGATGATGTTGCTGGTGTTGAAGAAGCAAAAGAAGAAGTTGAGGAGGTTGTTCAATTTCTAAAAGACCCAAAAAAATTTAGTAGACTTGGTGGAAAAATACCAAGAGGATGTTTGTTAGTTGGTCAACCTGGAACAGGTAAAACTTTACTCGCTAGAGCTATAGCAGGTGAAGCTGGTGTTCCGTTCTTCACTATATCAGGTTCAGATTTTGTTGAAATGTTTGTTGGTGTTGGAGCTTCAAGAGTTAGAGATATGTTTGAGCAAGGTAAAAAAAACTCACCTTGTATTATTTTTATTGATGAAATAGATGCGGTTGGAAGAAGCAGAGGAGCTGGTCTAGGTGGTGGAAATGATGAAAGAGAACAAACTTTAAACCAATTATTAGTTGAGATGGATGGTTTTGAAACTAATGAAGGAGTTATAATTATTGCAGCTACAAATAGACCCGATGTATTAGATCCAGCGTTACTAAGACCAGGCAGATTTGATAGACAAGTAGTGGTTGGACTTCCAGACATTATAGGTAGAGAAAAGATATTAAAGGTGCATGTTAAAAAAATAAAAATGGCACCAGATGTAAATTTAAGAACTGTAGCAAGAGGAACCCCAGGTTTTTCAGGTGCAGATTTAGCAAATATAGTTAATGAAGCAGCATTACTAGCTGCAAGAAAAAATAAAAGAATAGTAACGTTAGCTGAATTTGAAGAATCTAGAGATAAAGTAATGATGGGTGCAGAAAGAAGATCTATGGTTATGACTGAAGAAGAAAAAACTTTAACAGCTTATCATGAGGCGGGACACGCAATAGTAACTATTAATGAAGATGCGGCACATCCAATTCATAAAGCAACAATAATTCCAAGAGGACGAGCCTTAGGAATGGTTATGCAATTGCCAGAAAGAGATGAATTATCCCAAACAAGAGAACAGCTTCATGCTCAATTAGCTATAGCTATGGGTGGAAGAGTAGCAGAAGAAATTATTTTTGGTGATGATAAAGTTACAACTGGTGCGTCAAGTGACATTGAACAAGCAACTCAAAGAGCAAGAGCTATGGTAATGAGAGCGGGTTTAAGTAAGGAATTAGGACCAGTTGCTTATGGTGCAAATGAAGAAGAGGTATTTTTGGGTAGATCTGTTGCTAGAACTCAAAACATGTCTGAAGAAACTGCTAGAAAAGTAGATTCAGAAATTAGGAAAATTGTAGATAAAGGATATGAAAGAGCAAGAAAAGTTTTAACAGAAAAAATTGATGATCTACACAAATTAGCAAAAGCTCTTTTAACTTATGAAACACTTTCAGGTGAAGAGATAGAGAATTTAATAAATAAAAATATATACCCAAGTAATAAAGAAGATTTAAAAGCTGAGGATGAAGACAAAGGTTCAGCTTTAAGCTCAATGGGCCTTAAGCCAAAAATAGTTCATTAAAAATAAATGAAAAAGTATTACACAAGAGTGTGTAATTTTGATTATGGTAAATCATCAATAAGCTTAGTCAAAAAAAAAAAAAATCTTCCATTAAATGGAAATAAAGAATTTTCTTTTAGTCAAATAGAAATTATCACACGAAATTCAAAAAAGATAATTGATCTTAAAGATATAAAAAAATTATCTAAATCATTAAGAGAAAAAATTAATAAAGATCTTAAAATTATTATTAAAAAAAAAAACAACTTTTCAAATTTAAATTTTAAAAAAATTCCAAATATAATGGGTGTACTTAATCTAACGCCAGATAGTTTTTCTGATGGTGGTAAATTTAATAAAAAAAAAGCAGGATTAAAACATATGGTCGATTTATTCAACTTTGGTGCTGATATAATTGATGTAGGTGGTGAATCTACAAGACCAGGATCTAAGTCTGTAAGTGAAAAGGAAGAATGGAATAGAATTGAAAAAATTATAAGAGCAATAGATAAAAAAATTCCATTGTCATTAGATACACGAAAATCAGAAATTATGGATAAAGGGATTAAGATAGGAATTAAACTTATAAATGATGTCTCAGGATTAAGTTATGACTCTAAAACAATTGATCTGTTAAAAAATAATAAATCTCCATTTGTGATTCAGCACTCGCAAGGATCACCAGAAAATATGCAAAATAACCCAAGTTATAAAAATGAATTACTAGATATTTATGATTTTTTTGAAGAAAAGGTAAAATTTTTACGAACTAAAGGTATAAAACATAACAATATTATAATTGATCCAGGTATTGGTTTTGGAAAAAGTTTGAAACATAATATGAATTTAATTAGAAGTATTTCTATTTTTCATACGCTTGGTTTTCCTATACTACTTGGACTTTCTAGAAAAAAATTTATTAAAGATTTGTCTGGAAAAAATGATACTAAGGAAAGAGTGGGTGGAACAATTGCTTCTGTTTTGTATTCAATGATGCAAGGAGTTCAGGTTTTAAGAATTCATGACGTGAACGAAATAATACAAAGTATAAAAGTATTTAAACAATTGATAAAAAATTAATGATAAAAAAATATTTTGGAACTGACGGCATAAGAGGCCTTGTAAACAGCAGAAATATTAACGGTGATATGTTTTTTAAATTTGGTCTAGCCTCAGGCATACACTTTAAAACTCAAAAAAAAAATAAACAAATTGCAATAATTGCAAAAGATACCCGACTATCTGGCTATACTCTAGAACCTGCTTTAGTTTCAGGACTTGCGTCAGCTGGAATGCATGTTTATACACTTGGCCCTTTACCAACAAATGGTCTAGCAATGCTAACAAAGTCTATGAAAGCAAACATGGGCATTATGATTACTGCATCTCATAACCCCTATTATGATAATGGATTAAAATTATTTGGCCCTGATGGACTGAAACTGTCTGATAAAATAGAAAAAAAAATAGAAGCTTTAATTGATAAAAAAATTGAAAATAATTTATCAAACCCAAAAGAACTTGGACGTGTGAAGCGGCTAGAAAGTGGAAACAAAAATTATATCAAAATATTAAAAAAAAATTTTCCTAAAGATTTCAACCTTAGAGGCTTGAGAATAGTTATTGATTGTGCAAATGGTGCTGGATATAAGGCTGGACCTGAATTACTTAAATCTCTAGGGGCAAAAGTAATTGCAATTGCAATAAAACCTAATGGTCTTAACATTAATCTAAATTGTGGCTCCACTTTCCCAAATAAAATTAAATTGGCAGTAAAAAAATATAAAGCACATATAGGAATTTCTCTTGATGGTGATGCTGACAGAATTATTATGTGTGATGAAAAAGGTGATATAATTGATGGTGATCAAATAATTGCAGCATTAGCAATTAGATGGAAAAGAAAAAAAATGTTGAGAGGTGGTGTTATTGGAACCTTAATGTCCAACTATGGATTAGAAAAATTTTTTAAATCAAAAAAAATAAAATTTATAAGGGCAAATGTAGGTGATCGTTATGTAAAAGAAAAAATGAAAAAAAATAATTTTAATTTAGGTGGTGAACAATCTGGGCATATTATTTTAGGTAAATTCTCAACTACTGGAGATGGATTAATGGTTGCCTTGGAAGTTTTGTTTTCTTTAAGAAAAGGAAAAAAAGCTAGTAATTTTTTTAATACTTTCAAAAAAACTCCACAAATCTTAGAAAATATTGTAGTAAAAAACAAAAGTATGATTAACAATCCAGATATAAAAAATTCCATTAAATATGCAGAAAAATTAATGAAGGGGCAAGGAAGAATATTAGTTAGAGCATCAGGAACGGAATCAAAGATTAGAGTAATGGGAGAGAGTGAAAACAATAAATTACTTCAAAAGTGTTTAAACATCATATTAAAAAAAATTAAATAAATTGAAACCAAAGTGTAAAATATTAATTATTGCAGGATCAGATTCATCTGGAGGTGCAGGCATTCAAGCAGATATTAAAACTGTTACTGCCCTTGGATCATATGCAATGACAGCAATAACTGCTGTAACAATTCAAAATACAACAGGTGTGAAATCGATAGTGCCTATTGAACCAAAAAAAATTTCTGACCAAATAGAATTTACTGCAAAAGATATTAAACCAGATGCCATAAAGATAGGGATGCTACATTCTGTTAAGGTAATAAAATCTGTAATTCGTTCATTAGATCTTATTAAAGTTAAAAAAATAATTTTAGACCCCGTTATGATTGCTAAGGGAGGAGCAAAATTAATAGATGATAAAGCAATTCAATTATTAAAAACTGAATTAATAAAAAAAGTTAGTTTAATAACCCCCAATATTCCAGAAGCCGAAATATTAACTAAAACTAAAATAAAAACAAAAGAAGATATGATTTTTGCTGCAAGTATATTAATTGAATTAGGAGCAGAGAGTGTTTTTATAAAAGGTGGTCATTTAGATTCTAAGGTAGTGCAAGATATCTTTGTAAACAAAAAAGAAATTTTCATTATCAAAAACCGAAGAATTACAACTAGTAATACACATGGAACGGGTTGTACGCTGTCATCTGCCATCTCTACTTTCTTTGCTTGTGGAAAAACATTAAAGAAATCTTGTGAGCTAGCTACTAAGTATGTAAATAATTCAATAAGATCTAACCTTAATTATGGTAAAGGCCATGGTCCTATAAATCATTTAAGTTCAATAATTATAAATAAAAAATTTAGATAATGAAAAATGTAGTCGTTGTTGGTTCACAGTGGGGAGACGAAGGAAAAGGAAAGATAGTTGACTGGTTATCAGATCAGGCAGATGTTGTTATTCGTTTTCAAGGTGGACATAACGCTGGACACACATTGGTTATTGATGGTGTTACTTACAAATTAAGATTGCTTCCTTCGGGCATTGTTAGAAAAAATAAAATATCTATTATTGGTAATGGGGTTGTGGTTGATCCTTGGGCTCTACTAGAAGAAATTGAAGAAATTAAATCCAAGGGTATTGAAGTGAATGTAAATAATTTTATTGTTTCTGAATCTGCAAATCTTATTTTACCCTTTCACAGAGAAATGGACGAAATAAGGGAAGATGCTGCTGGAAAAGGAAAGATTGGTACTACAAGACGTGGAATTGGACCTGCTTATGAAGATAAAGTAGGAAGAAGGTCTATCCGTGTTATGGATTTAAGATCAGAAACCAATCTTGATCATAGATTGGAAACTGTACTTCTCCATCATAACGCAATTAGAAAAGGATTAGGGAAAAAAATTTTTGAAAAAGATAAACTAAAAAAAGATCTTTTAAAAATTGCTCCTGAAATATTAAAATTTTCTCAACCAGTATGGCTTAGAATTGATGAATTCAAAAAACAAAAGAAAAAAATATTATTTGAAGGCGCACAAGGCATTTTATTAGATGTTGATCATGGCACTTATCCTTTTGTGACATCATCCAATACTGTTGCATCTGCTGCTGCTACTGGAACTGGGTGTGGACCAAATTCCATTCACTATGTGCTAGGTATAACGAAAGCTTATACAACTAGAGTTGGAGAGGGTCCTTTTCCTACCGAATTAACAGATAATATAGGGGAATTACTTGGCTCAAGAGGAAAAGAATTTGGAACAGTAACAAGTAGAAAAAGAAGATGTGGTTGGTTTGATGGAGTTTTGGTTAGACAAACAATAAAAATTTCAGGAATAGATGGAATTGCATTAACCAAATTAGATGTTTTAGATGAATTAGATGAGATTAAAATGTGTATTGAGTATGAATTAGAAGGAAAAAAAATGGATTACCTCCCGGCAGCAGTTGAAGATCAGCTAAAAATAAAACCAATTTATAAAATTTTTCCTGGTTGGAAAAGCTCCACTCAAGGAATCAAAAATATTGATGCTTTACCGAAAAATGCAAAAAATTATATTAATGCCTTAGAAAATTTTATAGGTACAAAAGTTTCGAGTATTTCGACTAGTCCCGAGCGTGAAGACACAATTCTCTTGGAAAACCCTTTTGAGGTTTAGTTTACGGGAAGTAAATTTTTAGATTTAGCAGATAATAGCATGTGCTTTTGAAGTTTTTCAAAGGCTTTATTTTCTATTTGTCTAATTCTTTCTCTACTAATTTTATATTTTTTACTCAAATCTTCAAGTGTTGTAGGCTCATCATTTAACCTTCTAGAGTATAGAATCTCTTTTTCTCTTTCATTAAGAATTTTTATAGAATCTTTTAACAAGCTTTGTCTTTGACCCATTTCTTCTTGGTGTGCAAATTTAAGATCATGATCCAATTCTTTATCTACTAACCAATCTTGCCATTCATCACCATCTTCACCAACTTGTGCATTTAAAGAAAATTCTTTACCAGATAGCCTTCTATTCATTGAAACAACCTCATCTTTTCTAACATCTAATTTTTTAGCTATCTCATTTACATGTTCGGGTCTTAGATCTCCCTCTGATTGAGGTGCAATTTGATTTTTAATCTTCTTTAAATTAAAAAATAATTTTTTCTGAGCTGTTGTTGTTCCTATTTTGACTAAACTCCAAGATCTTAATATATACTCTTGTATAGAAGCTCTAATCCACCACATTGCATAGGTTGCTAGTCTAAATCCTTTTTCAGGTTCAAATTTTTTAACTGCTTGCATTAAGCCTACATTTCCTTCTGAAATCATTTCATTAACAGGAAGGCCATAACCTCTATAACCCATAGCGATTTTTGCAACAAGTCTAAGGTGACTAGTCACTAGTTTTTCCGCAGCCTTAACATTTCCAGTTGTTTTCCAATTTTTTGCTAGCATATATTCTTCTTCAGCTGCCAACATAGGAAACTTTTTAATTTGCTCAAGATAAGCTGATAAACCACCTTCATTTGAAAGCGCAAGAAGATTACTGTTCATTGTAGTGCTCATAAGTTACATTTATTTAATTAATTATAGTAATATTTAAAGACTTTATTTGCTAGTGTTTCTAAGCAATAATAGAATATTTTCAAGTTCTTGTGGCAAAAATGAGGTAAAAGTCATCTCTTTATTAGTCCTGGGGTGAATAAAGCCTAATGTTTGAGCATGTAAAAACTGTCTATCTAATTTATAAATTGAGTTTTCTAAGCTAGTATCAATATTTTTAAGTTTCTTATATTTCTTTTTATACTTTCCATCACCCATAATACTGTTGCCCATATGTGTCATATGAACTCTTATTTGGTGTGTTCTGCCGGTTTCCAATCTACACTCGACCAAACTTAGCGTAGGTGTTTTATCATTTTCAAAAATTTCTATAGTTCTATAATTAGTTATTGCCCTTTTGCCTTTGGAACTACTAACCTCCATCATTTGTCTATTCTTTGAACTTCTAGTTATAAAAGTATCAATTTTTCCAGATGAAGGTCTAAGTTTCCCCCAGATCAAAAGATGATAAACCCTTGTAATGGAATGTTCACTAAATTGATGTGATAGATTTTCATGTGTTACATTATTTTTTGCTATTACTATTAATCCAGAAGTATCTTTATCTATTCTGTGAACAATACCGGGTCTTAATTCATCACCAATTGTAGATAGGGAATCTTTATTATAGTGCATTAAAGCATTGACAATTGTTTCGTCATAATTACCAGCACCTGGATGCATTATTATTCCAGCTGGTTTATTTATTACTAGCAAATCATTATCTTCATAAATAATTTCTAATTTAAAGTTGTAAGGTTTTAAAGATGCTTCTTTAGGTTCAGGAATTTGAAGCTCTATCTTATCTCCAGCTAATACTTTTTTTGATGGGCTGTTGATAATTTGATTATTAATTTTTAATTTTTCCTTAAGAATCAAATTTTTAATTCTAGTTCTGCTAATTAAGCTCTCTCTTTTGTTGATGAATATATCTAGTCTAAAATTATTTTCAGCCTGTCCAACTATTAAATTAATCTTTTTTTCCATAAAATGTAATATTAGTACTATATTCACTTGTAGCTCAACTGGATAGAGAGTTTAATTTTAGGTCATTAGTAACAAAAAATATGCCTGGAAATAAGATAACACAATGATTCTAGCTTACCAATAAAAAATAATATATTGTTCAAATAATAATTATGTGACGGGCTGCTAGTTCAACTGGATAGAATACCAGATTTCGAATCTGGGGGTTGTAGGTTCGAATCCTACGCGGCCCATATAATTTTTAATTTTTTTATAAAGAGATTGTAACAAAAAAAATTTATGGTATTAATAAAAAGTTTTTGAGTTACCATGTTTAAAAAAAAAGAATTTGTTAAATTAGAAAAAAAGTATAGCTCTTATCAAGGTGAGGGTGCTATTGGCAATATGATGAATATGTGCCATAAAAAAATAGAGGATAATGGTTATTTAAAAGAACTAAATAAGAATTGCAATGTACTTGAAATAGGAGCCGGAACGGAGCCACACTTGAGGTATGTCAAACATAACTTTAAACAATATTCTTTTTTAGAAACCTCAAAGTTTGCAATAAATTTCTTAAAAAAAAAATTTAAAAATGATAAAAAAATTAAGTTTAAAGCTTATTATGGAAAAAAAATTCCCTATAAATCAAATTATTTTGATAGAATTATAATATCACACGTATTAGAGCATATCCCAGAGCCAGAATTTTTTTTAAAGGAGATGATGATGAAGCTTAAAAAAAATGGTATTTTATCTATTGCACTTCCAATAGACCCTGGTTTATTATGGCGATTAGGAAGGTTTTTTCTAAAGTTATATAGTGTGAAGAAAAAATATAATATTTCTAATTTAGAATATGATTATATGATTGCATCTGAACATATAAATTCAATATTTAATCTTATCTCAATTATAAAATATAATTATAAAAATAATATTGTTTCTGAAAAATATTCACCTTTTAATGTTAAAATACTTGATGTTAATTTATTTTATATAGTGACACTTAAAAAATAAGTTAAAAAAATTTTCTTTTTATAATTAAAGCTATATTTAAATATATTGTATTAATTACTTTCATTTTTGAATCACCTTTTTTTAAATCATATCTAAGATTTATTGGCATTTCTTCAAATTTTATTTCATTTTTGTATTTATATAACTTTAAAATAATATCTGCAGATGCTGAAAACCCTTTTTCTGAAAAAAATTTTTTATCAAGTTTCCAGGCATCTTTTATTTTTCCAAGTCTAAAAGCTCTAAATCCTGATGTATAATCTTTAATATTTTTAATTGGAAAAAATATTTTAAATAATATTGCAGCACCAAAGCTTAAAATTTTTCTTGATAGATTTAATCCTTTAATTTTAGATTGTAATTGATATCTAGATGCAATCACAATATCTAATTTTTTATAAAAAATTTTTTCTGCCATCTGATAACTTAAACTTATTGTATGTGAGTTATCAGTATCCATTGTTATCAAAACATCCTTATCGTTTCCTTTTGAGAAACAGTAATTAAATCCTGTTTTCAAAGCTCTACCAAGACCAAGATTTTTTTTATGTTTTATAATTTTTATATTAAAATTTTTTGTATTATTCTTTTTTGTAAATACTTTTATTATTTTTATTGAGTTGTCTGTAGATCCATCATCAACTATGATTATTAATACATTTATATTTTTTTTTTTAAAGAATCTTTTAAACTTACTTAATAGTGTATTAAGATTTAAAGCCTCATTATAAGAGGGAAGTATGTAGAAAATTTTTTTATTCATTACCATTCATTATATAGGAATTGACTCATTTTAAACTTATTTTAATTATTGTATGTTTATTTCATTAACCTAATAATTGATAGGTTAACTTATTTGAATAATTTATATAACCAATTACAAAATATAAAAATACCATTCCATAAAAAATTAAAACATTTTTAATGGTAGATAAAATATTACTTATTAAAAAATTTTTGAATAATATTGCTAAAATAATTAGAAATAATGGCTCAAAATATTTTTGATAAATTATGTAGTTTAAACTCATTAGATTCATTATTATAATTATATATATAAGCTTTGGTTGGTGTTTTGTTATAATGTAAGCACTAATCAAACCTAATAGAGATGAGGTTATAAAAATTAAATTATTATTTAAGAGGAAATATGAAAGTTTATAAAAGAAACCACCACCTCTAAGCCTAGAATCAAAAATTAAAAATTCTTGAATAAAAAAAATAAAAAAAATAAAAAATAAAAAGCTAATAATTTCTATCTTATTTAAATCTTTAATTTTATTCAAAATTATTGTTAAGTTGTCTTTATTTAATAGCAAAAATACTAAAAAGAAAAATATTATAGAAAAGTTTATTAAAATTGTAGAAAAAATATGTTGAGTTATATAGCTTCCAACAGCTGCAAGTGTCGGATTTAGCATAATAAAAAATAAACCAGGGATAGCTAATATGGTGCTAAATAAAAATAGTTTAATAAAATTATTAAATTTTTCTGATAAAAAATAATTATATAGATAATATAAAAATAGAATTAAATACGATTGCATAGAATATATTGCAAAAGATAAAAATAATAAGTTGAGCATTTTGTACATAAAAATATTTTTTTCTTTAGATTTTAGATAAAAATAATTACCAATTAAAAAAAAAATTGTTGCAGTTAAATGTGAATTTGACCATATGGCACTCGCTCTAAATAAAGGGAAAAATAAAAAACTTATGCAGAAAACTATTAATATAAGTTTACCTGGCTTATAAATCATAGATAGATTTAGATATAAAAAAATAGGCAGCGATAAGCTGAAAAATAAATAAAATAATCTAACAATGTTTTGGTCATTAGATATTGCATACAAGAAAGACAATAATGCATAATGTAATGGCATATGCGTCATAGTGAAATGATCATCTGCTACTGTAAAATTAAGATTTGAGTAATCAACAATTATTGGCCACGTCAAATTAAAATCCCAACTTGCACCGCCAGTTGAAAAATCTTCATTATAGGCAAAACCAATAAAGAGAGTAAAAATTGGTATAATGGTTAAAAATGTTAAAAATATATTATTTTTAATAAGTTTTTTCATGTGAAATTTAATTAAATACTATAAATAAAATAACCTATGATAGGTAATAAGCAATGAATAAAAAATTATTATCAATTAATTTAAATTTTGATTCTTTGGGTGAGGCGTATGGTTGGCCTAGTGATTTTATTGAAGATACTACTTTCACAAGAGGCGTTGATAGAATATTAAATTTAGGTCATAAATTGAATATACCAATAACTTTTTTTTTAGTTGGTAAGGATCTTGAAAATAAAAAAAATTATGAAATCATAAGAAGAATTTCAGATAATGACAATGTTGAAATAGCAAATCATTCTTATAATCATTTATTTAATTTTGGTTCAAGGAGTGAACAGGTTACTTATGATGAAATTTATAAATCTCATGAATTGATATTTAAATGCACTGGGAAGGAAGCAAAAGGGTTTATTTCACCAGCATGGGCAGTCTCTAAAAATGTTATAAAAAATTTAATTAAATTAGATTATAGTTATGACACCAGTTTTTTTAAATCAATCTACCTTTATCCAGTAGTTTTAAAAATTATTGCAAGTCATATAGCAAAAAAAAAATTTAAAAAAGCATTTCAAATTATGAATCGTAGAGATTATTTAATTCCATTTAAATATGATTATGAACCTTTTTTTATTAACTCTGAAATGAAAAAGGTTTTAAATAATGAAACAAAAAGTATTTTGGAAATGCCAATGCCGGTAATGAATAACTTGAGCCCACCAATATGGCATACAGCTGGTTATGTTTTTGGATGGAAATATGTCCAAAAAAAATTAAAAAAAATTTTAGAGAAAAATAAACCATTTTTTTACTTAATACATCCTGCTGATTTTTTAGATCAAAATGATCTAGATAAAAGATATACACTTGCCCTAGAAAGAATGGATAAAAGTTATGAAAGTAAAATTGAAAATTTGGAAAACATGCTACGTTTTATTCTAGCACAAGGATACAAAGGTGCAAAATTAATTGATATTGCTAAATTATATTACCAAAAGTGAAAATAAATATTTTAGTCGACAATGATAAATGTTGGAATTTGAATATAGTTAGGCGTTTAATTCCATATTTAAAAAAAAACAAAATCATAATTGATCATATATGGGTATTGCCAAATAAACTTTCTAACTTAAAGGGTAATAAAATTTCAATATGGTATTTTAAAACTTTTGGAATTATTGTTTTTTTTAAATTATCAATTTTTTATATGTTAGCAATCATATGTAATTTTTTTTACAGAATTAATAATTTTAAAGATTTAGCAACAAAGCATGATATTAAATATAATTATATTAATACAACAAACAATAAACATTTATTAAAAAATATTAATAGAAATAATAAAAAATGTTCTTTATTGATTACGAATCATATTTTAAAAAAAAAAATTTTAGATAAGAAAAATCATTTCTTTATAAATAAACATTCATCAATGCTTCCTTCTTATAAAGGTTTAATGCCATACTTATGGGCCCAGATTGATAATAATGATAATGGGATTACCTTTCATTTAGTGAATAAAAATATTGATAGTGGAAAAATAATCTATCAAAAAAAAATTAAAATTAAATTTAAATCAATGATTGAATTTTATCTATATATATTTGATAGATTTCCTGCTTGTTTTTTACAAGCCCTAAAAAATCTTAAAAAAAAAAGATTTATAAAATCAAAAAATAAAAAATCTTATTATTCACTTCCAAATAAAATGAATTATAGTAATTTTTTAAAAAAAAAAGGTAATGTAATTTCATTTAGAGATCTTTTTAAAATTAATAAGTTGATATAAAATTTCATAATAAAAAAATTAAAGATTTTTAACAATGGAATATAAAAAATAAGACTAATAAAAAATTAATTATTTTGAATTAAAGTAGATATGCTAAAATTTAGAAGCTCTAATTAACCTATCATTTATAACTTTCCCCAATCCCCGATTAGGGATTTTTTCCACTGCAATTGATTTATAGCCATGATTTTTAATTTTTCTCAAACACGAGTATAAGTTTTGTGCAGCTTCATCTAAATTTTTTTTAGTACTTAAATAGTAATAATTATTTGATTTTTTTTTTCTTCTATTAATTAAAATAAAAGCTGAATCTTTGTCAGGCTTACTTACATTCATTTTTACAGGAATGCCTGGAGAATAATGAAGACGAGATTGACCTGGAAAAATTTTGTTTTTGGGATTAATATTTATATTAATTTTAAATTTTAAAACTTTTTGAATTTTAGAAATATCCAAGCCACCCAATCTTAATATAGTGGGTTTGCCTGTGAGATTAATTATAGTCGATTCTATACCAACAGAGCATTTACCTCCATCCAAAATATATTTAATTTTGTTACCAAATTCTTCTTTAACATCTGCAGCCTTAACAGCACTTACCTGGGTAGTGATGTTGGCACTAGGGGCGGCCAAAGGGTATTTTAATTGTTTTAGTAATTCTTTGAAAATTTTATGACGTGGAAACCTTACTGCTAAATTTTTTTCTTTATTAGTTACATTTTTTGAAATTTTAGAGTTTTTCTTTAATTTTAAGATGTAGGTTATTGGTCCAGGAGAAAATTGTGTATAAAGTTTAATAAAATTATCATTTATTACACAATCTCTTTTAAGAGAATCAATATCTAAATAATGAACAATTAAAGGATTATTTTTAGGTCTTTTTTTTAGAATAAAAATCTTTTTAATTGCTGAATCCGAGTAAGCATTAGCTGCTAAGCCATAAACAGTTTCTGTTGGGACACCTATACAGTGGTTTTTATTAAGGTAATTTTTTGCTTTTTTGATATTTGATTGATTAGTTTTCATGTATTAATAATTATTATATGAAAGATAAAAATTTACCACTTGATAATAGCTCACAATCTCTTGAAGAGTTAACTAATGAAGCAAATAATATTATTGTATCTTTGGAGGGAGAAAAAGATCTTCAAAACGCAATTGATTCTTATCAAGAGTTATTAAAATTAAATAATATTATTGAAAAAAAATTTCATAAAACTACAAAAATAATTAATGAAGAAACGAAGAAAAAAATTAAAAATATAACCTTAAAAAAAAATGAAAAATAAACTTATTAGAATAGCAAAAGATACAAATTTATTTTTAAAAAAATTTATTAAAAAAAAGAAAAGAACTGAATTAGTTACAGCTATGGAGTATGGCTTATTTCCTGGAGGAAAAAAAATTAGATCAAAAATTTTATTAGACATAGGAGCTATATTTAAAATTGAATATAAAACATTAATTACTATAGGTGCGGCGGTAGAATGCATTCATGCGTATTCATTAATTCATGATGATTTGCCTTGTATGGATAATGATAAGTTAAGAAGAGGAAAGCCATCTACTCATATTAAATTTGGGGAGTCCACAGCAGTGCTTGCAGGAAATTCACTTTTAACAATGGCTTTTGAAATTTTAACTAGTTCAAACTTAAAGATTAATGAAAAAACAAAGGTAGACCTAGTTCAAAAATTATCTGAGTCTTCTGGCCATCTAGGAATAGCAGGAGGTCAATACTTAGATCTTAGTTTTGAAAAAAAAAAAATATCTAAAAATAGAATTATAGACATGGAGATAAAAAAAACTGGAAAATTATTTAGCTTTTGTTGCGCTGTACCAGCTATTATTAAAAGAAAAAACCATAAAGATATAAAAATTTTTGAAAATATTGGATCGAATATTGGTTTGTTATTTCAAATAGCCGATGATCTTATTGATTTTAAAGGCTCTTCTAAAGTTGCTGGAAAATTAACGGGAAAAGATAAGAAAAAGGGTAAAGCTACTCTAATCAGTTTACTAGGATATGAAAATGCTATTAGGTATACTAATAAGATCAAATTTAAAATAATTGATGATTTAAATAAATATGGTTTAAACAGTAATCATTTAAATGAAACTTTAGATTATATTTTAATAAGAAATAAATGACACAAGACTATAAATTTTTAAAAAATATTAATTTTCCTTCTGACTTAAGAAAGTTATCTGAAAATAACCTTCAAGAGTTATCTAATGAAGTTAGAATGGAAATGATTAATGCTGTTTCTGAAACAGGTGGTCATTTGGGAGCAGGGTTGGGTGTAGTAGAGCTAACAGTTGCCCTACATTATATATTTAATACTCCCAATGACAAATTAATTTGGGACGTAGGTCATCAAACTTATCCTCATAAGATTCTAACAGGAAGGAAATCAAAAATTAAAACTTTGAGACAAGGTAACGGGCTATCTGGATTTACCAAAAGATCTGAAAGCGAATATGATCCTTTTGGTGCTGCGCATAGTTCAACATCTATATCTTCGGCATTAGGAATAGCTGAAGCAAATAAGCTATCTAACAAATCAAATAATGTAATTGCTGTTATTGGAGATGGGGCAATTAGTGCGGGCATGGCCTATGAAGCCATGAATAATGCGGGTGCTTCAAAAACAAAAATGATTGTTATTTTAAATGATAATGACATGTCTATTGCAAAACCAGTAGGAGCTATGAGAACTTATTTGGCAAAACTTTTAACAGGAAAAATTTATTTTAATTTAAGAGAAACATTCAAATTAATTACTTCAGCTTTTTCTAAAAGATTTAGTGTAAAAGCTGGAAAAGCGGAAGATTTTTTACGTTCAGCTGTAACAGGTGGTACTCTTTTTAACTCTTTAGGATTTTATTATGTCGGTCCAATTGATGGACATGATTTGACAACTCTTCTACCAATTTTAAAAAATGCAAGAGACTCAAAACATCAAGGTCCGATTATGATTCATATTAAAACTCAAAAAGGAAAAGGTTATTCATATGCTGAAAAAGCAACTGACCATTATCATGGTGTATCAAAATTTGACGTTGTAACTGGAGAACAGGTAAAAAGTGGAACTAATCTACCAGCTTATACCAAAGTTTTTGCAAATACTTTGGTTAAACATGGGGAAAGAGATAGCAAAATTGTAGGTGTTACAGCTGCAATGCCAGGTGGAACAGGTATGGATATTTTTGCTAAACAGTTTCCAAAAAGAATGTTTGATGTTGGGATCGCAGAACAGCATGGAGTTACGTTTGCTGCAGGATTAGCAACGGAAGGTTATAAACCCTATGTTGCAATCTATTCGACCTTTCTACAAAGAGCATATGACCAAGTGGTTCATGATGTGGCCATTCAAAGCTTACCTGTGAGGTTCATAATTGATAGAGCAGGTTTGGTAGGTGCTGATGGATCAACTCATGCAGGCTCATTTGATATTACTTATCTTTCTACTCTTCCTAATTTTATAGTTATGGCTCCGAGTGATGAAGCAGAACTAGTTAAAATGATTAATACTTCGATGGATATTAACGACAAACCAAGCGCTATTAGATATCCAAGAGGAACTGGAGTCGGATTGGAATTGCCATCTATAGATGAAAAAATAGAGATAGGAAAAGGAAGGGTTATTCATGAAGGAAAGCAAGTTTGCATCTTAAGTATAGGAACAAGATTAGAAGAATGTAAGATTGCAGCCAAAGAATTAAAAAATAAAGGAGTTAATTCAACAATAGTTGATGCACGGTTTGTTAAACCTTTAGATCAAGAGCTTATTTTAAAGTGTGCAAGAGAACATGAGGTAATGATTACCGTAGAAGAGGGATCTATAGGAGGTTTTGGCTCTCATGTTGAAAATTTATTATCAGAAAAAGGTATATTTGATAAAGGTTTAAAATTTAGATCTATGACATTGCCTGACACATTTATAGAACAAGATAATCCCAAAAAAATGTACGATACTGCTGGTCTTAATGCGTCTCAAATTTCAAAAAAAATACTAGATATTTTATTTACAAAAGATTCGATTAAAGTAGTTAAAAATTAGATTTAAAATATTAGCTGCACTGAGCTTTATTCATTAAGTAATGATCTAATAGAACACAATTCATCATTGCCTCACCAACAGGTACTGCACGTATTCCAACGCAAGGGTCATGCCTACCTTTAACAGAGATAGTGGTATTTTTTCCAAATTTATCTATAGTTTTTCTAGTTGTTAAAATAGAAGAGGTTGGCTTAACAGCAAATGAAACAATAATTTCTTGTCCTGTTGAGATTCCACCGAGAATTCCACCCGCGTTATTAGAATTAAATTTTAATGCTTTACCTTTTTGTGAAATTTCATCTGAGTTTTGTTCGCCACTTAATTGTGCAGAACTCATTCCTGAGCCAATATTAACACCTTTAACAGCATTGATACTCATCATTGCAGAAGCAATATCCATATCTAATTTAGAATAAATAGGAGCACCTAAGCCAACAGGAACTCCTCTAGCTCTCACCTCAATCACCGCACCACAAGAGGATCCTGATTTTCTTATATCTAATAAATATTTTTCCCAAAGTTTAATCATATTTTTATCTGGACAAAAAAATGGATTTTTATTAATTGCTTGATCACTCCATTTATTGGTGTCACATCCTAATATTCCTAATTGAGTAACAGCGCCAACCACTTTAAATTTTTTACCTAATTTATTTTCTAAAACTTTTTTTGCAATTGCACCTGCAGCAACTCTTGAAGCTGTTTCTCTTGCAGAAGATCTACCCCCTCCACGATAATCTCTTATTCCATATTTCTTAAAATACGTAAAATCAGCGTGTCCTGGTCTAAATTTGTCTTTGATATTTCCATAATCTTTTGACCTCATGTCTTGATTATAAATAATTAAAGAAATGGGTGTTCCAGTTGTTTTACCTTCAAATACTCCTGACAAAATATGAACTTTATCATCTTCTTTTCTCTGTGTGGTAAATTTTGACTGTCCAGGCTTTCTTTTGTTTAGCTCTACCTGAATATCCTGTTCACTTAAGTTTATATTGGGTGGGCAGCCATCAACAACACATCCTATAGCAGGACCATGAGATTCTCCCCATGTTGTGAAACGAAATTGCTTTCCAAAAGTATTAAATGACATTATCTATATTATATAGATTATT
>Ga0307986_10000548_pt1 | contig 27847 bp, 29 predicted proteins | sample EllFjometageno82_FD_203170 | JGI IMG/M metagenome (GOLD analysis project Ga0307986, IMG submission 203170) | Marine microbial communities from Ellis Fjord, Antarctic Ocean - #82 | ecosystem: Environmental > Aquatic > Marine > Unclassified | place: Southern Ocean | collected 2014-10-09 | reverse complement strand
TTTCATACTCAACGTGAGCAGTAGAGATAGTAATTCCTCTTTCCTTTTCTTCTGGAGCTTTATCAATTTGATCGTAAGCAGTAAAAGTTGCTGAAGATCCTGCTGTTGTCGATAATACTTTTGTAATAGCCGCAGTTAAAGTTGTTTTACCGTGATCCACGTGTCCGATTGTTCCTATGTTACAATGCGGTTTATTTCGTACGAATTTTTCTTTTGACATTTTTTTTTCCTTATCTTTATTATTAACTTAAAATTCTTGGAGCGGGTAAAGGGAATCGAACCCTTACATCCAGCTTGGAAGGCTAGCATTCTACCATTGAATCACACCCGCATTATCCAAACTTTTTAACTCCTTACATCCCTAAATACAACTTTAAGTTTGGTGGAGGGGGAAAGATTCGAACTTTCGAAGCCCGAAGGCAACAGGTTTACAGCCTGCCCCATTTGACCGCTTTGGTACCCCTCCTTAAAACTCAAATTGGGATACCCCTTAACTTAAAAAGTATTTAACAACAAGCGTTTTATATGCTTTTTGCATTTAAATGCAATAAATCATTTTGCTTTAAAATATGCTAATTATCATAAAAAAAGAGCCATAAATAATGAAAAAAACAACATTTTTAATTGTAGGAAAACACGCAGTAGCAGAAGCTTTAAAGAATCCTAAAAGAAAAATAGAAAAAGTATTTGTTACAGAAGATGCCTTGAAAAACTTAAACAGAGAAAACCAGTCGTTGAACCTACTAAAGGGTATTAATGTTTTTTATAAATCTAGAAGAGAGTTAGACAATCTATGTGGAAGAGATGAAATTGCACACCAAGGACTAGTTGCTGAAGTTGAGCAGTTAGAAAATATATCATTAAAAGATTTTGTAAAAGAAACAAAAAAAAAAAATATAAACATTCTTGCCTTAGAAGAAGTAACGGACCCTAGAAATATTGGTTCAATAATAAGATCGGCTGCTTCGTTCAATATAGATGGAATAATTGTAAAAGACAGATCCTTTCCGTCTAAAAGTAAATTACTTTATAGGAGTGCTAGTGGTGGTGCCGAACACATGAATATATTTAAAGAGTCAAATGTCAACACATCTTTAAAATATTTAAAATCTCAAAATTTTTGGATTAGCGCATTTGATGTGTCGGGCAAAAAGGACTTTACAAATCATAAATGGGAAGGAAGAAATGTGCTTCTTTTTGGATCTGAGGGATTTGGCTTAAAACATCAAACAATAAAACATTCTGACTTTCAATTTAAAGTTAGTATAAATAAAAATGTTGAAAGTTTGAATATCTCAAACACGGTAGCCATAGTCTGTCACTATATAAATTACGTATTAAAATAATAATGCCAAATAATAAAGAAATTATAATTAAATTAATTAAAATTGTAAATTCTATTAGATCAATTAAAAATATACCAAAAGATAAAATTGATGACTTTAATCTTGTAGATTCTGGCCATCTAGACTCTATGGAAATTATTAAACTTAATATGTCTATTGAACAAAGATTTAAAATTAAAATTAAGTTTAATGACAAAACTCTTAAAAAATTTAAAACAATTAAAGGTATTTGTTCAATTATCTCGAAGAATTTATCTAATAAAACTTAATAATTTAATTTTATTTATTTTTCCAAGACTAGTTTTTGGAAGATTTTCTAAAAAAATTATCTCATTTGGTAGTTGGAAGGTAGAAAGTTTTTTTAAACACATTTCTTTAACATAAGTCTCATCAAGGCCTTTATTTTTTTTCATAAATATATAAAGATTTGAATGTAGTTTTGTTTCTTTTCCAACAACAGCTACTTCCTTAACTTTTTTGTCTTTTAAAAAAATTTTTTCTATATCCTCAGGGTAAATTGTAATTCCACTTCTTCTAAAAATATATTTTTTCCTTGATAAAAAATATAAATACTTATCTTTATCTAGGTAACCAACATCACCTGTTTTGAAAAAACCTTTAATAAATGCATTACTGTTAAGTGTTTTTGAACTCAAATAATTTTTGAATATTCCTGGAGTTTTACATGCTATTTCACCAATTTTATTAAGTGGCAAAGGTTTGTTTTTGCTAGAAATAATCTTTATTAGTATTTTATTGTGATAGCTATTTCCAACACTCTTAGCTTTTTTTTTATTTTTTGAGAGATTTATGCTAGTTACTGTTCCAATTTCTGCGGCACCATACATTTCGTAAAGGTTAATTTTTTTTTTTATAATTTTTTTTTTAACAGAATCAAATAACTTAGCAGATGCAGAAACCAACCCTTTTCTTAAATAAAAATTTTTAAAATTTTTATCTTTTGTTAATTCTTGTATTTGATTTGCTACTAGCACAGAAAAAGTTACATTATATTTTTTAATCAAACTAAAGTACATATTAACTGTAAATTTATTCATAACCACACAGGTTCCTCCGACCAAAAGTGGCACATATAAAGTTCGCATTCCAAGAGAATGATCAATCGGACTGGTGACTATAACGGTGTCATCTTGATTAACTTTATAAAGATTTTTAAAAAGTTTAAATCGTATTATTTTAGTATTTTGCGAATAAACTATTGGCTTAGGTTTAGCTGTTGAGCCAGAACTCATTGTAATAATAAAATCTTTATTGTTATTGCTTTTGCATTTAGGTATTGAAGAAAAAAATTGCTTTTGAAAAAAAAAAGAAAACTTTTTATCGCGATCAGTACATAAAAAAAATTTTATAAGAGATTTTTTTTTAAAAAAATTACAATACTTATAACTGCCAATAATTGAGTCAGCTTTGGAAATTTTTATTATATCTAATAGATGATCGTTCGAATAGTAAGTGCTGGTAGGTACTATTGTTGCATTTAAATAAGACAAAGCAAACAATGACAAAATATGAGGCAAAGTATTATCTTCAACTATAATTACTACAGAATTTTGTTTAAATTTATTTTTTTTTAAATTTTGAATAGTTTGAACTACTAATTTGTAAAATTTATCGTATGAATATATTTCTTCATCTATAATTAAAGCATTTTTCCCTGGAAATTTTAATGCATTTTTTTTTAAGATATTAAATATATTCATCTAATTTTTTTTCGACTTGCTTGTATGTAGTAGAGGTAACTTTCATATTATATTTTAATTGAAGACATAATTTTTTAAAACTCAACCATAGATACTTGAGTTCAATATTTTTTTTTGTTCTGAAATCATTTAACATGCTCATTGTGTGATTTTTACTCTTTAGTGTTTGTGCTATTCTGGATTTAGGAAGCTGATAAACTCTTATATTATTAATTTTTAAAATATTATCTCCCTCATTGAGAATTTGTAATACTTTTTCTTTTGCTAAAGAATTATTGTTAAGCTGAAGATTATTTTGATTGAACATAAGCGCTATCATGTTAAATGCTAATGAATTGATTGATTTAATAAATATTTCAGAAAAAATATTTCTTACAATTGGTGATGGAGCAGTTTTTAAAATATCTTTTCTTAGCTTGTCTACCTGTTTCTTTTTGTTTTTAAAAACTTCTTTAATAGGAAACCCTCTTTGTATGTGACTTATTTTAACATTCCCAGGGCTTTCTATTTTCCCCGAAAGCCACATTGTCATACCAACAAGATTTTTCCTCTTAATATTCTTCTTAAATAAATCGTATAAATTTATATCAATTTTTTCTTGTATCTCTTCATTTAAACATTTGTGCCACCAAAAAGGAATAGATGTACAGGGTGTTATAATTAGGGTCTTCTGGCTTATATTTTTTTCTATGTTCTTAAATATTTTTTTTAAATTTTGGTTAATTTTTGTAGTAATGAAAATATTGTTAAATTTTATATATTTAACTTTATCTAAATTGTTAATTACTTGAAAGTTTTCAGAGTTATCTAAAAAAATATTTTTTTTTAAAAGTGAATTATTATAAACTTTAATTTTCAATCCATGGGATTTTATTTCCTTGTAACTTTTACCTCTACATAAGAAATAAATTCTATGGTTCGATTTAAATAAACAGGCTGCAAGAAATGACCCAATTGCGCCACCGCCATAAATTAAAGTTTTTTGTTTTATTTTTTTAGATTTACTTTTAGCCATTTTTTTTTAATAGAAGAATTATGAATTGCGTTCAACGTGGAGATGATATTTAAATTATCTTTTAAATTTAAAAAAATTGATGGTCTCATAATTTTTTTTTTATACAACAGATAAATTTTTTCATAAATATTAATAAACCCATCTAAAAAACCACTTGGATGTCCTGGAGAATATGTAAAAAATTTCTTATTTTTCAGATACATCGTGTCAGATGTAAGTCTATTTATTACTTTTTTATTTCCATTGTTATCAAATAAATATATTTCTTCTGAATTTTTATGCTCCCAATGAATACTACCTTTAGATCCAAATATTTGAATAGTTAAATCATTTCTTTTCCCTGTTGCATTTTTAGAAAACCATAGGCAGCCTATAAAATTTTTAAATTTCAACCAGGTATATGCATTATCAATATAATTTTTTTTTTTATTCCTAACCTCAAAACTATTTACTAAAATTGGCAATTGACCGAAAAAATAAACAATAAAAGACAATAGATGACTCGCTAAATCAAGATGTAAATTTGGTATTGAAAGGTCTTTAGTACGCCATTTTTTCATAATACTGTTATTTAGTGTAGATGCTTGTTGAGGCATTTCAAGAATCAAATTATTTATTTTTCCAATTTTTTTTAATAGAGGTTTAATCTCCATGATAGCTGGGTACCCTAAATAATTATACGTACAAACGAAAAATATTTCTTTTTTTTTTAGTAAATTGTAAGCAATATTTGCATCTTCAGAATTTGATTCAAAAGGTTTTTCAGCAATAATTCCAATATTTTTGTTTGCAAGAATACTGTAAATTTTATAGCGCTGTAAAGGCGGGGTCAAAACTAAAGCTAAATTTATATTTTTATGCTCAAAGTTAATAAGTTTACCAACATCATTGTATATCTTATCTTTTGGTAAATAATAAAATAATGAATTTGCTTTGTTTTTGTTTTTATTTCTGGAAAAACAACCACATACAATTTCAAATTTATTAGTAGCTAGTAAACTTCTAAGATGTGTTTTAGCAATTGTTGAATCAAAACTACCTCCTATAATTGCAATTTTAATTTTTTTTTCTATTTTATGTTTCAAATTTAGGTCCATTTACAGTTAGCCATTTATTTTTTTTTGTTAGATTTTTAGAAAATTTAAAAAATTTTTTATAATTTATTGAATATACTATTGACCTCCCAAGATTTGATTTTTTGTACAATTTATTTTTTATTGCCTGTTTACCTATTTTGTAACCATTTGAAAATGTTTCTTTTCTTATTTGTCTAGCAAAAAAAACCCATTCTATTTTCTTTATTATTTTATTATTTTTAATATAGCCATAAAATATTTTATCATATCTAAAAGGCACTTTATTTGTCCAGTCGAGGTAATGTAAAAAAGGTATCCAATTATAACTTAGGCCAATATGGACACATTTAAGATTTTTTATTTTTAATAGTCTTTCAAAAACGCAATTTTTTCCAAAAGAGTTATTTACAATTTTTTTCAATATATCTTTGTTATTTGGACCATAGCCTGCGATTGACATCATTGGATCATGAGATCTTACTACTTTTTTTTGTTTTAAAAAAAAATTTGGGAAATAACCTATATCTGCTTTAGTTGATTTTGGTGAAAATATTTTATTTTTTTTTCCAAATGTGTAGGAATATGTGGGCACAAAAATATTTCCATCTTTTCCAATAATATTTATCAAAATATCTAAAATCCATTTGCTAGAAGTAAGTAGATAGTTTTTGTTAAGTGTTTTGGGTGTACCTAGCATACCTAGGCTCGTTGTAAGAAATATTGAATCACCTTTCTTTATTTCTATCTTTTTAAAAGCTTGAACTAAATCTTTTTGATTAAAGTCTGACATTCTTAGTAAAGTTTAATTTTGTATATTTAATATCTGAAATTTACTCTAAAAACGACTCTTACATAGAATTAAAATACTAACTTTTTAGAATTTAAGAATTTATAAATTTTTTGTGTATATGAGTAGCTCTTTTTAATGTATTTCGAGATTGTTTTTAAGTCGTTTCTGCCGTCAGAGTAAGTAATAAAGTTCATAAAATCTCTAACTCTTTGACTTAATATTGTTGTTGATAAATGAGGATAAAGTTTTCTTTTGTTCATGTATGGTTCGCACAAAGTTTTGCTCTTTGGGTAAATTTTTTTATCAAGTATTTCAATTGAAGTTTTAGCAACTAAGAAACCGCCCTTTATTCCTTTTTTAGTAACTAGGTTAAAATTATCTAATGACGTGTGGTATTCTTTATATTCACCATATTTAGATCGAAAAATAGATGTGATACCTAAATCGACACCAGGAGAATTGTATTGTCTTTCATCAGATCCCCTTTTTAAAAAATTATATTTTTTATATTTAATTTTTAGTTTTTTATAAGCCTCAAGAAGAGAAAGGTCAGAAGGTGATTTGTTATATTTTGAAAGCATACAAGAATGTTCTCTTTCATCACCTATGCAGGTTAAATTAAAACCACCAATTACATTAGCTTTTAAGTTATTAAAATTTCTACTTATATATGCAATAGATCCTATGGTTTCGGGTATGAATAAAAATCTCAATGTATTATTTAATTTTTTTTTTTTAAAAAAATTCATTAAAGACATCGCAACTATAGGACCAGATAGCTCGTTGTTTGCCATTCCGGGATGACATATGTAGGTTGATATTAATATTTCTTTTTTAGATGTTCCTTTTATGACGTATTCACCGTATCTTAAAGCTCCATTTTTCTTAAATCTCGAGTCAATTGAAATTAGAAATTTATCTTTATTTTGGTATTTTTTTATTATCTCTTTTTTAGATTTATCAGTAATACAGAATCCCCAATATTTTTTATAATAAGAAGTAATATATGGAATAGCACTAGGTTTTTTTTTTAATGAATATAGTCTAGCCAGAAGATCTTTCTTGTAAACATATTTTTTAACTGGGACAGAGTAAGAAATAATATGTAAATTATTTTTTTTAAAATCAATAATTTTTCTTTTATCTTTATCTAAAACATAGGCATCATTAACATCCCACTGAGGTGGTATTCTCCAATCAAAAACTTTAGTACCAGACTTTATGCTTTTAATTTTTAGTCCTTTAAAATTTTTTTTAATAATTTTTAAAGTATCTAGAGTTCCTATACCTGTTATACTTCTGTGAAGTGGAAATAATAATTTTTTTGCAATATCAAAGTACCGATTAATCTCCATAATTGATAATATAAAATTAATACTATAAATTGTACAGTAGTATTAAAATTTTCTATAATTTAGAAAAAAAATTGTTTGATGATTGTTTTTTTTATATGAATTTTAAATAATTTACTAAAAAATTTATTTTAACAATTAGATTATATCTATACAAAGGTGAGGTTTTACTAAGTAATGCTTGAAAACAAAGCTATAGTTTGTCAAAATGTACTCGGTGCTACCTATTAATGTGATGAATTAGAAAAAGTGGTTTTGTTAAAAGAGTAAATAGAACTTGAAGGATAATTAAATTTATTCTATGTAATCCAACATAGCCCTCATAGCTCAATTGGTAGAGCAATTGATTTGTAATCAATAGGTTCGCGGTTCGAGTCCGTGTGAGGGCACCAAAAAAATTATAAACTAACTCTTTCTTTTTCAATCAGATTAACAGTTTAATCTGTATAGTAAGTTCTTTTATCTGTGCTTTTATTAGTTATTGAAAAAATTTTTTTTCAATAGTGGGTAAATCTTATCTGCAATTTTTTTTGAACCTTGCGGTGTGGTATGCAATTTATCAAAAAAATCATTTTGTGACATATTTATAATCTCATCTAAGGCTATAAACTTATATTTATTTGTAGTACTAAATTCTTTTAATAATTCATTCATCCTAAAAAGTTTTTCATCTTTTACACCGTCGAATAATACTTGAGTTACAAATATAGGTTTAAAATTATTCATGTTAATAATTTTTTTTAATTCCTCTAAATCTTGGGTGAATGAATTATCTATATTTAATTTACTTCCAGCAAATTTTTTTTTAGCCTCAAGATAATCTACATATTTAAAATTTTCGTATAATTCTGGAATATTAGTATTATACATGAGTTGATTTCTTGGAAAGTATTGATTTTTAATTCTTTTTAACTTGTCTAGAACAAAACTATTGTTTTTTATGTAGTCTTCTACTTTCTCCAATCTACTATTGCCTATTTTGTAGTCCCACTGTTTACCATGATCGTAATTACCTTTCTTGATAGACTCGATCTTGTATCTATCGTTAATGCCCATATAGAATATAATATATTCTGGGTCTAATTCAGGTATTTTAGAAAACCAATGCTTGAAATCATTTATATATCCTCTTACTGATTTACCATCAGTCGAAGCATTGTAAATTTTAATGTCTAAATTATCTTTTTTAAAGCTAGCATTTAATTGCCCTACAATAGTTAGTTCTTCGGGGTGGAACCTTTGATTGCCAGTGCTGCCACCTTCAAAAATTATTTTTACATCTTTTGGATTAAATTCGTTTCCTCTAAAGCCATAGAAATTTCTTTTATAGGTATAATTATATTTAATATCATTAAATTTTGAATTAAATTCAGTTATTCTGTTTCTTTCTTTGCGCATATAAAATCCAAAATTATTATCTTTGAACCAGTAGCCAAAAAAAGACTCAAAAATGACTAAAAATAAAAGAACGAATAAAAAGTTAATTAAGAAAATTTTTTTTTTCATTAAGTTTTTTTAATTATAGATTTTCAATTTTTTGAAAATAAAATTATTTTTGATATCTTAAAGATTTTAATACTTTTTCACCTTTAATTGTTTCTATGTTGATTTTTAAATCTTTATTTAACCTCATATCTTTTCCTTCAACCCAAATACCCGCTGCTAAATGCATTATGCCAATCTCATAGTTAGGTAAATTTGGTTCTATAAACGTTTTTTTTTCTGAATCGTATTTAGGTAAAAGATTACTTATAATCCAGTTACAATAAAGTGGGAGAAATTCTACTGAAGCATTATCTACATAGACAGATAAATTTATCGCTAAACCTTCAGAACCAAATACCTTTCCTTTTGCTAATGTTTTTTTTAAATTTTTTTGCCATAATTCCCAGCACGGAGAATCTTTTTCTAGAGAAAAAACACCTATATTTAAATGTGGAGCAAAAGCTATTTTTCTTGAATCAGCTTCATTGATGCCAGAACTTTTCGCGTGTTTGTAATTTTGAGATTTAATTAGTGCTAATTTTCCAATTATCCATTTTACTTTCGTCATTATTCTATAACCTGGACCCATAGTTTGCGTGATACCCAGTTTACCATTGTCGCAAGCAGTAAAATAAAGTTCTATGGATTTCCAATTATTCACCCATGCATCACAATCGATCCAAAGATATTTTTTAAATTCTGGGAAATAGTTTGGTAAAAAAGCTCTTGAGACTTGACTCTTAAGCCACTCTTTACCTATTGTTTTATATTTTGGAACCTTAATATCCCAATTTGCTTTTTTTATTTTATAAACTTTTTTTTCGATGAATCGAATTTGATCATCGCTTAGTCCAGCGTCTAATACACAAATTGAAATGTTTTTACTTTCAGGATTTCGCTTTATTGATTCAACTAGTTCATCTAGCATTTCAAAATAATTAGAATCGGCTAATGTTATAATTGCGTTTTCATTCATAATTTTAATCTAACCAATCTTTATATTTGTTCTGATTTATATTCAAATAGTTTGGTAGCGTATTGCAATTAACCTTCTCTAATTTTTGACCACTGTTAAATTTTGAATTTTTCATATCTATAGATAAATTATACACACTAGTTTTATTATCAATTCTTTCTTTTATCGTTTCTAGTCCGAGGGGATCAAGTTCATATTCTCTATAATGCGCATAATTTTTTAATTTATTTTCAATTTCTTTTGGTGAGTTTAAATAAGAAAAATGCCAACCACCGTCGTCTACAATTTTAACATTTGTGAGTTTGTTTTTTGAAAAAAAAACATCCAATCTCCATAGTGGGTAAATTTTTGACTTTATATTTCTTAGCCATTGAGGACTAATTAAATTTTTTTTCTTACATCCTCTAGTTCCAAACCAATCAATTGTTTTTGAGCATAAATTAAACTTATAATAAAACATTTTTTGTTTAAAAAAAACTACCTTGTTATTTATGTTGTTAAAATCAAAATTTTCTATTTTAGGAATCTCATCAATGTCAGAAATTAAAATGATATCATTGTCGTCAGTTTTTTTTAAAGCATTCTCAATAAAATTTCTTTGATAAAAATCTCTTTTCATCCCGTTTATGATATGCTTGCCATTTGTAACATTATTGTCATCATCATCATTTATAAGTTCAATATCTTTAGGCTCATGGTCAAGAACTAAATATATAATTTTTTTTTTAAATTTAGAAAACTTTTTAATATCAAATAATAGATTTCTTTTTTTCCCATTATGAAAATACAAACTTTCCACAATAATAAATTTATCTACATAGTCATCCAGATAATTTAAACGTAAATCTAAAACTACGTCTTCATTAAGATACATAAAACAATCATAAATTTTCATTATTTTATATTTATAAATTTTATTTTTTTTTCTTTAATAATTTTTTTAAGTTCTTTTTCACAAAATTTTATATACTTTTTATTTTCAGATCTTAAAACTATGGCTACGCCAACTTTTCCTAATTTAAAAAAAGGATAACTTCCTATATCTACTTTTTGCAAAAATTTATTTTGTAAAGCCTCAAGCTCTAAAGATATTCGACTTTCTACGGTATTGAGATTGATAGATTTGCTCATAACAACAGGTCCCTTTTTTAAATATTTTTTTAAATTAGGCATCATGGATCTTAAAATTGAAGGAACGCCTGGTAAGCACAAAACATTTTTAATTTTAAATCCTGGAGCGGCACTAGAGGGATTTTCAATCAAAGAACTCCCCGAGGGTAGCTTAGCCATTTTTTTTCTTCCTTCGTTAAAATTATTTTTTCCATAATACTTTTCCAGTATTGAGTAAGCAACTTTGTTTGTTACATATTTAACTTTAAAAGCTTTTGCTATCGATAAAGATGTAATGTCGTCATGCGTTGGGCCAATACCGCCTGTCGTAAAAACATAATTAAATTTTTTACTTAGGTCTAATGTGTTAAAAATTATTTTCTTTTCTATATCTGAAATAATTCTTACCTCATTTACTGATATACCGCAGTTTGTGTTTAGCCATTGTGAAATAAAAGAAACATTTAAATCTTGTGTTCTACCTGATAGAACTTCATTTCCAATAATAAGAATAGCTGCTTTAATTTTTTTCATTTTTAAAAATATATGAATTTTGAAAACCCATTAATATCAGGACTACTAATAAAAAGATATAAACGATTCTTTGTAGATGTTAAAATAAAAAATCAAATTGTAACAGCACACTGTCCAAACTCGGGTTCTATGCTAGGTCTTCTAGGTAAAAATAATAAAGTTTGGATAACAGAAGCAGTAAATAAAAATAGAAAACTGAAATATACACTTCAAATAATTGAAGAAAATACTTCTAAAGTTGGTGTGAATACACATTTGACAAATAAAATTGTTAATGAAGCTTTGCAATATAATTTAATTGAAGATTTTGGAAAGAATATCAAGATCAAAAGTGAACAAATGTTTGGTGAACATACAAGATTTGATTTTTTTTTAGAGGATAAAAATGTAAAATCTTTTTTAGAAGTTAAAAACGTAACTTTAAAAAGAGAAAATAAAATTGCAGAATTTCCAGACTCTGTTACATCCAGAGGTACAAAACATTTAAATGAACTAATAAATGCTACTAAAAAAGGTTTTAAAGCCTATTTATTGTTTGTAATTCAAAGAAATGATTGTGACAAATTTGTGGTTGCTAAAGATATAGACCCAGAATATTCAAAAACTTTAATAAAAGCTATAAAAAATAATGTAAAAATTCTTTGTTACGATTGTAAATTTTCTCCAAAAGGAATAATACTAAACAACAAAATTAAATTTCAAATTAATGAGTGAAGATATTCAAGAAGCATTTAAAAGGACTAGAGTTGCTGGAACAATAGCTTCCGGGGCATTAGATGAACTCACAAAAATTATAAAACCTGGTATTACTACCGATCAGATAGATAGATTATGTTATGAATATATAAATGATAATGGTGCTTTCTCTGCCCCATTGTTTTATAGAGGGTTTCCTAAATCTTGTTGTACATCCACCAACCATGTTATCTGTCATGGCATACCTGGTGATAAATCCTTAAAAGAAGGTGATACAATCAATGTTGACGTTACAGCGTATAAAGATGGTTGGCATGGAGACACAAGTAGAATGTTTCATTTAGGGGATGTATCAGTTAAGGCTAAAAAACTAACACAAGTTACTTACAATTCTATGATGAAGGCTATAAAAATTTTAAACAAAGAAACGACTTTAGGTGATATTGGTAGTGAAATACAAACTTACGTTGAAAAAGAAGGATTTTCAGTAGTCAGAGATTTTTGTGGTCATGGTATAGGCAAAGTGTTTCATAAAGAACCAAATATTTTACACTACGGGAAAAAAGGAACAGGAGCAAAACTCAAACCTGGTATGATATTTACAATAGAACCAATGATTAATGAAGGTGATTACCAAACAAAAATGTTAAATGATGGTTGGACAGCAGTTTCTAAAGATAAAAAATTATCTGCACAATTTGAGCATACTATAGGTATAACAGATACAGGCTACGAAGTTTTTACACTGTCCAAAAATGGATTAGATCAACCTCCCTACTCTATATGATTGATAGATACTCTAGAAAAAAATTAAAAAATATTTGGGCAGACGAAAATAAATATAAAATTTGGCTAGACATTGAGCTTGCTGCAGCTGAAGCAATGGAAGAGCTTAAAATTATCCCAAAAGGTGTGGTTAAAAAAGTTAGATCTAAAGCAAAAATAAATGTTGCTAGAATTTTAAAGATAGAGGAGTCAGTAAAACATGACGTTATTGCTTTTTTAACTTCTATAACTGAAAAAGCTGGAAAAGAAGCAAGATTTTTGCACAAAGGAATGACATCTTCTGATGTTCTTGATACTTGCTTCAACCTTCAATTAAAACAATCTGGTGAAATATTATTAGATGATATTAAAATCTTACTTGCTACAGTTAAAAAACAGGCAATCAAACATAAAAAAACTTTATGTATCGGTCGAAGTCACGGAATTCATGCTGAACCAATTACATTTGGCTTAAAGATGTTAACTTTCTACCAAGAGTTTTTAAGAAACAAAAAAAGACTAGAAGACTCTATTGGTGAAATTTCTACCTGTGCTATATCAGGCGCTGTTGGCACTTTTGCCAATATAGACCCAAGAGTTGAAAGTTATGTTGCAAAAAAACTAAAATTAAAAATTGAACCTGTATCGACACAAATTATTCCACGTGACAGACATGCACAATTTTTTTCAACCTTGGGAATTATAGCTAGTTCAGTTGAAAGATTGGCTACTGAGATTAGGCACTTACAAAGAACAGAGGTTTTAGAGGTGGAAGAATTTTTTGGAAAAAAACAGAAAGGTTCGTCTGCTATGCCACATAAAAAAAATCCTATTTTAAGTGAAAACCTAACAGGTCTTGCTAGGTTGGTGAGGGCAAGTGTTATTCCTGCCTTAGAAAATGTTGCTCTTTGGCACGAAAGAGATATTTCTCATTCTGCTGTAGAGAGAAATATAGGTCCAGATGCAACAATTACTTTAGATTTTGCTTTAGCTCGACTAAATGCTCTTGTTAAAAATTTGAATATTTACCCTAAAAATATGCTCAAGAATCTAAATTTAACAAATGGACTTTTTTTTTCGCAAAGAGTTTTGATAGAATTAACTACAGTCGGTTTTACTAGAGAGCAAGCTTATAGCCTAGTTCAGAAACATGCTATGAATGCATGGGACAAAGGAACTTCATTTTATAAAAACTTGCTAAATGATCCACAAATCAATAAAAAACTAACTATTAATAAGTTAGAAAAACTTTTTGATTTTGCTTACCATACAAAAAGAATTGATGTAATTTTTAAAAGAAGTTTGAAAAAATAAATTTCTATGATCAAAGGTAAAAAACTATACGAGGGTAAGGCTAAAATCATTTACGATACAAGTGAAAAAGATTTGATTATTCAGCATTTTAAAGATGACGCTACTGCTTTTAACGCACTAAAAAAAGCAAATATCGAGGGAAAAGGAGTCTTAAATAACAGAATATCAGAGTACCTCTTAAATTCATTAAGTCAGTGTGGAATAAAAACACACCTTATAAAAAGACTTAATATGAGAGAACAGTTAATAAAAAAAGCTGAAATTGTACCTATTGAGTTTATTGTTAGAAATATAGCAACTGGCTCATTAAGCAAAAGATTGGGAATTTCCGAGGGAACTGTTTTGGAAAAACCTTTGCTTGAATATTATTTTAAAAATGACGAATTAGGAGACCCAATTATTGCAAAAGAACATATCTATGCATTTGAGTGGGCTACAGAAAAAGAAATAAAAACTATTGATAAAATGTCTCTTAGAATTAACGATTTGCTTCAAGGAGTATTTAGGGGTGTGGGAATAAAGTTGGTTGATTTCAAAATTGAATATGGGAGAGTTTGGAGTAAAAGCAAAGAATTAAATGAAATAATTCTAGCTGATGAAATTAGTCCTGATACCTGTCGATTGTGGGATATGAAAACTGAAAAAAAATTAGATAAAGATAGATTTAGAAAAAATTTAGGCAATCTTATTGAAGCATATCAGGATGTAGCAAGAAGGTTGGGTATCATGCCTGAAGAATCAAATATTAGTGAAGTTAATTTTGGTAAAACTGCGTCTATAAATTTTAAGAAAAAATAAATTGAAATTTTCAGTTAAAGTTACTTTAAAAACAGATGTACTCGATCCTCAGGGTAAAGTAGTTCAGCAAACTCTTTATAATATGGGCATGGATACCCTCAGAACTTTGAGGCAAGGGAAGTATTTTGAAATTGAAATTAATGAAAATAACGAAGCTAAAGCAAAAAATAAAATTGAAGAGATGTGCAAAAAACTTCTAGTTAATTTGATTATTGAAAATTTTGAAATTTCTAGGATTTAAAAAATGAATTCAACTGTAATTGTATTCCCGGGGTCTAATTGTGATCGAGATATTGCTGTAGCATTAGAAAAATTAAATTTTAGCAATAAGATGGTTTGGCACAAAGAAACGGATTTACCAAGATCTGATTTGATTGTAGTTCCTGGTGGTTTTTCTTATGGTGACTACCTTAGGGCGGGAGCAATAGCTGGAAAATCTAATATTATTAATGAAGTAATAAAACATGCAAATGACGGCTGCTTAATTTTAGGAATTTGTAATGGTTTTCAAATCTTAACTGAAACAGGTTTATTGAAAGGTGCCTTACTAAGAAATAAAAATTTAAAGTTTCTTGGTAAAGATATTTATGTGAAAACAATTAATACAGAAAATCAATTTTGTAATAAATATAAAAAAGATGAAGTTTTAAAACTAAATATTGCTCATAATGAAGGAAATTATTTTACAAGCAAAGATCACTTAAAAGAATTAGAAGATAAAAATTTAATACCTTTTAAATACTGTGATAAAAATGGAAATATTAATGAAGAATATAATCCTAATGGATCGATTAATAATATAGCAGGCATCTTTAATAATAAAAAAAATATTCTAGGACTAATGCCTCACCCTGAAAGAATGGTAGACCAGATCATATCTAACAACGACGGAGTAAATTTATTTAAGAGTTTGCTAGATTAATTATAATGAAAATTACAAACGCTGTTGTTGAAAAACATGGTTTAAAACCAAATGAGTATTCTAAAATTAAAGAATTACTTGGCAGAGAACCTAATTTGTTAGAGCTTGGGGTTTTCTCCGCAATGTGGAATGAACACTGTTCTTATAAATCTTCAAGAATTCATTTAAAAACTCTCCCTACAAAAGGAAAGAACGTAATTCAGGGACCTGGTGAGAACGCAGGTGTAATAGATATAGGTGATGATGATGCGATTGTTTTTAAAATTGAAAGTCATAACCACCCTTCTTATATAGAACCCTTTCAAGGAGCCGCAACTGGCGTTGGTGGAATACTTAGAGATGTTTTTACTATGGGTGCTAGACCAATAGCTCTTTTAAATTCTATTCATTTTGGTTTACCAAAACACCCAAAGACTAAATCCCTACTTAATGGTGTTGTCTCTGGAATTGGGGAATATGGAAACTGTATTGGTATTCCTACGGTTGCTGGTGAAACTAAATTTAACAGCACATACAATGAAAATATTTTAGTTAATGCTATGGCTGTGGGCCACGCTAAAAAAGATAAAATTTTTTACTCAAAAGCTAAAGGACTTAATAAATCTGTAGTTTACGTTGGTTCTAAAACAGGCAGAGATGGAATTCACGGCGCATCAATGGCTTCTGCTGAATTTGATAAAGATACAGAAAATAAAAAACCAACTGTGCAAGTTGGAGATCCTTTCACTGAAAAACTTCTAATGGAAGCTTGTCTTGAACTGATGCAAGGTGATTCAATTATTTCAATACAAGATATGGGTGCGGCAGGATTAACTTCATCAAGTGTTGAAATGGCATCAAAAGGTGAATTAGGAATGGAGATACAACTAGATATGGTCCCTTGTTGTGAGAAAAATATGACACCTTACGAGATTATGCTTTCAGAGAGTCAAGAAAGAATGCTTATAATACTTGAAGACGGAAAAGATAAAGATGCAAAAAAAATATTTGAAAAATGGGACTTAGATTTTGTGATTATAGGCAAAACAACTAGCACAAATAACTTAACTTTAAAATTTGAGAATAAAATTATTGGAGAAATCCCGATAGATGCTCTAGCTACTAAAGCTCCTGTTTACGATAGAAAATGGACGAAAACAAAGTTGCCAGAGAAAAAAATACAAATAAAAGATCTTAAAAAAATTAAATTAGAAGATGCTCTTTTGCAAATACTTTCTTCTCCAAACCAATCAAATAAAGATTGGGTAACTAATCAATTTGATCAAATGGTTATGACGGATACTGTTCAAAAATCGGGATCAGACGCTGCAATAATCAGAATTCATAAAAAAGAAAAAGCAATTGCTGTTACAGTAGACTCGTCTGCAAACTATTGTAAAGCTCATCCGTATACTGGTGGTAAGCAAATAGTTTGTGAAAATTGGAGAAATTTAATTTCGGTTGGAGCAAAACCAATTGCTATTACTAATTGTTTAAATTTTGGAAATCCTGAAAATTCTAAAGTAATGGGTGAATTTGCTGAATGCATACTGGGCATAAAAGAAGCTTGTGAATTTTTAGAGTATCCAGTCGTTTCGGGTAACGTTTCTTTGTATAATGGCACGAATAAAAAAAATATTCATCCGACCCCAGTTATTGGAGGAGTAGGTTTGATTTCAAATGTTTATAATAAAATGAGTCAATATTTTAAAAAAAATGAAAATATTATTCTACAAATAGGCAAAAACTTTGGACAACTATATCAGAGTATTTTTTTGGAAGAAATTTATTCAATTATAGATGGACCTCCACCAGAAATAAATCTTTCTAATGAAAAAAATAATGGTCTTACAGTATTAAAACTAATTAATGATAAGCTAGTATCGTCTGTTCATGATGTATCTTCAGGTGGTTTACTTCTTGCGCTTGCAGAAATGACTTTTAAGTCAGGTTATGGAATAAAAATAGACAAACCAAAAAACTTATCTAACCTAATGGAATATTATTTTAGTGAAGACCAAGGAAGATATATCGTTGAAATAGAACCAAGTAATTTAGAAAAAGTTACTAAAATTCTTAAAGAAAATAATGTATTTAATGAAATCGTTGGAACTGTACAAAAAGATTATTTTGAAGTAACTGGTCAGTTAAAAATTAATACTAATGAACTGTATAAAATTAACAACACATGGTATAATAATTTCTAATGGCTTTATCAATTGAAGAAATTAAAAAATTAATCACTATTTCTATTCCAGATGCATGCATCGAAATTAAAGATTTAGCAGGAGACAATAATCATTATGCAGCAAAAATAAGCTCGATGATGTTTAATGGTATCTCAAAAATTGAACAGCATAAATTAGTTTACAAATCTTTGCAGGGAAAAATGGGTAATGAATTACACGCTCTATCAATCACAACTGAAGGAAAATAAAATGGATGTTAAATCAGAAATTGAAAATATAATTAGTAATAATGAAATTTGTCTTTTTATGAAAGGCGTTCCTGAAGCACCTCAATGTGGTTTCTCTATGGCTATTTCTAATCTTCTAAAGCACTTAGGCGTTAACTTTAAAGCTGTTAATGTTTTAGAGAATGAAGAGATCAGGAATGGTATCAAGGCTTATAGTGATTGGCCAACTATCCCTCAATTATATATCAAAGGAGAATTTATAGGTGGATGCGATATTGTTAAAGAGATGTTTGAAAAAGGTGAGCTTAAAGAACTTTTGAAAACTAAAAATCTTATTTAGACTTTAGTCTGCTAAAGTATCCTCTAGCTTTTTTGCTAAAGTATTTTTTTATCAAATGCATAAAAGTAATTTTGTGCTGAATCTCCATTTCTAAATTTGTGTCAATTTTATAATCAATTTTATTTTCCCAAATTAACTCCATAACAAGACTCTCTCTAAATATGGACTCTAATTTTTTGGCTGTTGATACGTTTATAAAGGGTTCTAAAATTTGATTTTTTTTAGACGCTATTAGTAATTTTGAATCATCATCATATTTAAACCACCAAATATGATCTTTTAAATTTTCAATAACTAAATTATCTCCTAGTCTAGTAGGTAGTTCTATATAACCTTGTTTTGAGATTCTTTCAATTTCTTTAATGAAAAATTGAAAATCATTAACGTGTTCGATTACATGACTCGTTATGACAAAATCAAACTCATTATTTTTAAAGGGTAGTTTTTTTTCTGTGATCCTTATAAATTTTTTATCTTTATAGAAATTTGATAAGTCTTGTGTGTCAGCTACTATCTTGGCGTATTTATTAGCTGTATAACCACAACCAATATCTAAAATATTCCAGGATGGATTATCTTTAAGTTTTTGATTTATAATTTTTAATGAAGTTCTTCTAAGCAAGAAATTTTATCTAGAATAATACTCAATAACTAGGTTTGGCTCCATAATGACAGGATATGGAACTTCCGCAAATTTAGGAATCCTAATTAGTTTTACTGTTTTATTTTTATCATCTAACTGAATGTATTCAGGTACATCTCTTTCTTTACTGGCTAAAGAGCCATCAATTACAGTTAGTGTTTTAGATTTTTCTTTTATTTCAATCACATCTGTTTCTTTAACAAGATAACTTGAGATATTAACTTTTTTGTTATTTACCCTAATATGTCCATGATTGATAAGCTGTCTTGCGGCAAATACTGTTGGGGTAAATTTGCCTCTGTAAATAACAGTATCTAATCTGCTTTCTAATAGTCCAATTAAATTTTCAGTGGTGTCACCTTTTTTGGTAAGGGCTTTTCTGTATATATTTCGAAATTGTCTTTCATTAATATTTCCGTAATATGATTTTAACTTTTGTTTAGCAAATAGTTGTATTCCATAGTCCGTTGGTTTACCTTTTTTGTTTTGACCATGTTGTCCTGGAGGATAAGCTCGGGTATTAAACGGGCTTTTAGGTCTACCCCATAGATTAACTTTTAATCTACGATCAACTTTATGTTTAGCATTAATTCTTTTTGTCATTTTATAGGTGATTGTTTTATAGACTTTGTACTAGCTTTGTCAATTAGACTATAGCTATAGTTTTCTGTTTATTGAGCTAAAAATACTAAATAAAATCCTCAATTCTTTATCACTTAATTCTAATCTGCCAAAAATATTATTAATATTTAAAATCATTGATTTTTTCTTCTCTGGAGGATTGAAAAATTTCTTGTGGTCAAGCATCTTTTCAAGAAATTTAATTAAATTCCTAATAGAGCTCTTAGAGGTTAGCTTGGTTAGTATTTTTTCTTTTTTAAACTGATTAAAATTTAGTGATTTGTAAATTTCATAACAAATAACTATAACTGCATGAGATAAGTTTAAAGATGTTAATTTTTTTGATGTAGGTATTTGAATAATAAAATTAGATAAAGATAAATCATGATTGGTCAGACCTGAGGCCTCTGGACCGAACATAATTCCTATATTTGTTTCTTTATATTTTGATAAGAGTTTTACAAAGTTAATTATTGAAATATGCTTTTTATTAACATCTCTTTTTCTCGCCGTTGATGCAAAAATTAAATCAAAATTTTTAACTGCATCAGAAACATTTTTATAAATTTTTGTTTTTTTAATTATATTGTAGGCCCCGACAGAAGTCATTCTAGCTTTGGTATTTGGCCAAGGATCTCTTGGCGCTACAATATTAAGATTTGAAAAACCAAAGTTTTTTAATGCTCTTGCACAAGCTCCAATATTTTCACCGAGCTGAGGGTTAACTAAAATAAAACCAAATTTATTTTTCATTTAGCTTTATGTTAGCTGGGGCTTTTTCTTTAAAAAGTTTGAAGTCAAGACTGTCAATTAACGCTTTGAAAGATGCTTCTATAATATTTGGCGAGACGCCGATAGTAAACCAACTGACACCAGATTTATCCGTGCTTTCAATTAATACTCGTGTAATCGCCTCCGTCCCGGTGTTTAATATTCTAACTTTATAGTCTAACAATTTTAAATCTGAAAAAAAATTATAGTATTTTTTTACTTTAGAAAAATTTTCTCTGATTGCGTTGTCCAAAGCATTTATTGGCCCATTTCCTTTTCCGTTACATTTAATTTTTTTACCATCAATTAAAAAAACTACTTCTGCATTTGTGGTAAGTTTATCTGATTTTTCTACAGTTACACTGTAACTTGCTACATTTAAATAATCTGGAACATTTCCAAGAAGTCTGTTTGCTAGTAATTCAAATGAAGCATCTGCTCCATCATATGAATAACCTGAAAACTCTCTATCCTTAACTTCATCTAAAATTTTTAAAATTTTAGGATCCTTAGAATCAATTTTAATGCCATATTTTTCTAGTCTCGATAAAATATTTGACTTACCAGCTTGATCTGAAACTATTATATTTCTATGGTTCCCAACAAGTGTGGGATCAATATGTTCATATGTTTTTGGATCTTTTTGAACTGCAGATACATGCAATCCACCTTTGTGAGAGAATGCAGATGAACCAACATATGCTAAACTTTTATTAGATTTTCTGTTTAATATTTCATCAAGCATTCTTGAGCAATCTGTAAGCGATTTTAGCTTTGTTTCATTAATGTTTACTTCAAACTTTTCACTAAAACTTTTTTTTAAAAATAAAGTTGGAATTATAGACATTAGATTTGCATTACCACACCTTTCTCCTAACCCATTGATCGTTCCTTGAATTTGTGTTGCACCAGCTAAAATAGCAGTCAGTGAATTACTTACTGCATTTTCCGTGTCATTATGTGCGTGTATACCTAAATTTTTTCCAGGTATTGAATTTGATACTTTAGATATAATTTCCCCTACTTCATGAGGCAGTGTTCCACCATTTGTATCACAAAGAACTAACCATCGTGCGCCTTCGTCATAAGCTTGTTTTAAACAATTAAGCGCATACACAGGATTGCTTTTGTATCCATCAAAAAAATGTTCTGCATCAAAAATAAATTCTCTTTTATTTCTAATAAAGTATTTTGCAGTCTCCTTAATGTTTGTTAGATTTTCTTCTTTAGTTATTCCCAAGGCAACATCAACATGGAAATCCCACGATTTACCAACAATACAAACTGCTTTTGTATTGGCATTTAGTATTGGTGATAAAGATGGATCATTGTCCGCACTTCTACCTAATTTTTTAGTCATGCCAAAAGCAGTAAATATACTTTTATCTAATTTTTGTGGGGTATTAAAATATTCTGTATCAGTTGGATTCGCACCAGGCCAACCACCTTCAATATAATCAACTCCTATGTCATTAAGATTTTTGGCAATTTTAATTTTATCACTAACTGTAAAATCAACTCCTTCAGTTTGTGCCCCATCTCTTAATGTTGTGTCAAAAATATATATTTTTTCCTTACTCATTTGTATTCCCACTCTGTCCTATTATCTTTATCTTTAATAGCTATCCCATTTTTAGAAAGTTCATCTCTAATTTTGTCAGCTAATTTAAAATCTCCTGCACTTCTTGCTTTAATTCTTTCTTCTATTTTTTGTAGAATATAATTTTTATCAATACTAGACGCGTCTTGTTTTTGTTTAACTAACACTTCTTTCTTTTGGTTAAAAATTCCAATTAATCTACAAGCATCGTTAAACTTAACTCTGCTAGTTTTGTCTCCTTTAGAGGCAATATTATATAGTTCGTGTAATTTAGCAAAATATTTTGGTGTGTTTAAATCATCAAGAAGACATGAAAAAATTTCACTATTATCTATTTCACTTTCTCCTTCATCGTAAAGTTCATACCATTTTTCTAAGGTTGCTTTACTTTGCTTCAGTATATTAGCATTCCAATCTAAAGGCTGTTTATAATGAGCACTTAAAAGTGCTAATCTAATTACTTGTCCATTATACATTTCTAGTACTTTAGAAATTGTTTCTATATTCCCAAGAGATTTGGACATTTTTTCTTTGTTCATCGTTAAAAAACCATTATGCACCCAATAATTAGCTAGGACATCAGTAGAATTATTAGCACAAGATTGAGCGATCTCATTCTCGTGATGAGGAAATAATAAGTCTAATCCTCCTCCGTGAATATCAAAAGTTTTACCAAGATATTTTTCTGACATTACTGAACATTCTAAGTGCCAGCCGGGTCGGCCTCGACCCCATGTGGATTCCCAGCCTGGTTCGTCAATTAAAGCTGGCTTCCACAAAATAAAATCTAATGGATTTTTTTTTAATTTTGAAATCTCAATTCTTGAGCCTGCAACTAAATCATCTAATTTTTTATTTGATAATTTTCCATAATTCTTAAATCCAGATATTAAAAAATAAACGTGTCCATTATTCACATAAGCTAAATTTTTTTTAATTAAAGATTCAATCATTTTAATCATTTCTTTAATGTAGTCTGTTGCTTTAGGTTCTTTTGTAGGTTTAAGACAATTTAAATCTTTTACATTTCTATTAAAGATTTTTGTTATATCAGATGTAATTTTGTCAATTGAAATATTTTTTTTTTTGGAAATTTCAATAATTTTATCGTCTACATCAGTTATATTTCTAACGTAAGTTATATTTTTCGTGCCGTACAATTTTATTAAAATTCGGTATAGCAAATCAAAAACTATTAGCGATCTACCGTTTCCGACATGTGGATCAGCGTAAACGGTGGGGCCACAAACATACATAGTAATATTTTTAGGATCTATTGGTTTAAATAAATCTTTTGAACCTGTTAAAGAGTTTGAAATTTTTAAGTTACTCATCAAATTTACACACTGGTATTGGGATCATTTTATGAAGATTTTTTTTTCTAACCTCTAAATATTTTTTATAGTTTGAGTCATTACTATCCGACATAGCTTTTTCTAAATCTTGATAAGACATTCCTAGTTGGTCTATGTCAGTTCTTGCATCATTCCACAAACCATCTGTGGGCTCCGCCTCAATAATTTTATTATCAATTCCAAGATATTTTCCTAATTCCCAAACTTTTGTCTTGGTACAATCAGCAATAGGAGATATGTCAACTCCACCGTCTCCATACTTTGTATAAAAACCTACTCCAAAGTCTTCTACTTTATTCCCTGTACCAACAACAATTCCATTATTAGCTGCGGCTACCTGGTAAAGTGTTGTCATTCTTAATCTAGCTCTCGAATTTGCTAGACCATGCTCGTTATTAAAATCTTTCAAAGATTCCTTAAATGAATGAAATAATTTATCCATTTCAATTATTTTGAATTCGACATTATTAAATTTTGATTTAAGCCATTCACCGTGTTTAATACTTAAATCATGTTGGGATTCAATTTGATTAATGGGCATGCTTAGAACAATTGTTTTTCTTCCAGTTAGAGCACAAAGTGTACTCACAACAGATGAATCAATACCACCTGAAATACCAACGACTAAGGAATTAAGATCAAAAGAAACAGAGTTACAATAATCATCAATCCACTTTTGAATAATTTCTGCTCTTTTTTTAACTTCCATAACTATAATAATCCTTTCATTCTTTTTCAGAATTCTGTCTTAATAATTATATAATAATTATTAAGATGCTGCTTTAATAATATTTTTTGAATATTGAGAGTTTTTCTTTATTTCGTCAGAAATAAGAAATGCAAGTTCTAGTGCTTGACTAGCATTAAGTCTTGGATCACAATGAGTGTGGTATCTGCTAGATAAATCTTGATCGGATATTTGCTGAGCACCGCCTGTACATTCTGTGACTTCTTGGCCCGTCATTTCTATATGAAGACCTCCCGCATATGTACCTTCTGCTTGATGAACTCCAAAAACATTTTTAATTTCTTTTACCACGTTGTTGAATGGTCTTGTTTTAAAACCAGAAGTAGCTTTAATAGTGTTTCCATGCATCGGATCGCACGACCAAATAACATTCAGTCCCTCTTTTTTTATTGGTCTAATTAATTTTGACAAACCACTTTCAACTAAATCCGCACCAAATCTTGAGATCAGAGTTATTCTTCCAGCTTCATTTGTAGGATTTAAAATATTTATTAATTTAATTAATTCATCAGATTTTAGTGATGGTCCACATTTAATTCCTATAGGATTTTTAATTCCTTTACAAAATTCTACGTGAGCTCCATCTGGTTGTCTTGTTCTGTCTCCAATCCAAACAAAATGCGCAGAAGTATCATGATATTCTCCAGTTGTAGAATCTACTCTTGTCATTGCTGCTTCGTAAGGCAAGTGTAGGGCTTCGTGCGAAGTATAGAAATTTACAACTCTCAATCTTCTATTGGACTCTGGATTTATTCCACAGGCTTCCATAAAATCTAAAGCGTCACTAATTTTATCTTCTATTTCTTTATATTTTTTTTCTTGTTCAGTTTTTTTAACAAAACCTAAATTCCATAAATGAACTTGTCTTAAGTCAGCAAACCCTCCTTGGGAAAAAGCTCTTAATAAATTTAAGGTAGACGCAGACTGTGAGTATGCTCTAAATAATCTTTTAGGATCTGGAATTCTAGATTTTTCGTTAAAATCCATTCCATTAATATTATCACCTAAATAGCTCGGTAGTTCTACGCCATCTTTTACTTCAACTGATGAGCTTCTTGGTTTAGAAAACTGTCCTGCTATTCTTCCAAGTTTTACGACTGGCAAAGATGCAGAAGAAGTTAAAACTAAAGACATTTGTAAAAGAACCTTAAATGTATCTCTGATATTGTCTGGATGAAACTCTGCAAAACTTTCAGCACAATCTCCTCCTTGTAAAAGAAAAGCTTTTCCTTCTACTACTTGTGCTAATTCTTTTTTTAAAGATCTAGATTCACCTGCAAATACTAATGGTGGATAATTTTTAATTTTATCTAGAACAGAATTAAGCTCAGCCTCGTCCTGGTAAACAGGAAGATGCTTTGCTGGAAAATTTTTCCATGTATCTGTTGTCCATTTATTCATATTCAACTATGAGTATATAAAGCCAAAGACTGAATTGTTCAACACCAACTTGTCTAATTTGGATTATTTTTTAAAAAAACTATGTATTCTTCAACTTTTTTGAAATCATTATCATCAATATCTTTATAACTTAGTCCAAATTTATCTTTAACGCACATCGCAACGTGAGCATAAGAATTTCTACCTTTTGGATGGCTCGAACTGTTTGGAAGTTTATTTTGTAAATAATCACCAGCTTCCTGTATTATTTTCCAGAGCTTACCTGCATTTTCTCTGTTCATGATATCTAAAATCTTTTTTTTTCTTCAAATTACCTAGTGTATTCTATGGCAACCAAGAGTTATAAAGTGGATTATCTTTTTTTATTGGAAGATTGACATTTTTTTCTTGCCTTGATGAGTCGTAAACAGCGGTTACAAACTCGAGTGATTTACGAGCATCTAATAACGTTACTTCATCACTATTTTTACCATCAAGTTTATTTGCTATTTCATTAAACATCCCAGTATACCAAGATTGTGGTTTATCCACTTTTGATAGAACAACATCGACTTGATTTTGTGTTACAGGCTCTCTTGCTAAAAATTTCCATTGATCATCTGCTGGATTGTAAGCCATATCTGGTGATGCTGCAGACTCAACTGTTAATCCATTAAAACATAATCTTAGTCTGCTTGTATCATTTGCAGCACCAAGAGTAATCGAACTTGTAACCAATGAACCATTTTCCATTTCAATTGTAAGAGCAGCACAATCCTCAACTTCAATATCGTTTACTCTTGTTGATAATTTTGCAAATACACTCGAAACTGAACCAAAAATCATACTTATTAAATCATGAATGTGAATTGAATGGCTTAAAATTACTCCCCCTTGTTCACCCTTCCAAGTTCCTCTCCAAGGTTTTGAATAATAATCCTTCCCTCTATTCCAATGTGTTTCTAGTGAAGCAACAAGAGGTTTTCCAGCAAGACCAGATTGAATAAGTGCTTTGAGTTTTGAAAATCCCAAACCATATCTGTATTGAAAAACTGGAAAGATTATTTTATCTGTTTCTTTGCTTATTATTTCAAGTTCATCAATTTCTTTAAGACTTGATACTAATGGTTTTTCACAGATAACATGCTTGCCCGCTTCAAGAGATTTTTTACAAGCAGAAAAATGTAAGTGAGGTGGAAGACATATATCTACAATATCAATTTCTTTTATTTTTAAAACTTCATCAAAGTTAAGTGAAACTTGTGTCTCATTATTTGATACTAAAATATTATCTATAGCTTCTCTGTTTAGTCCACAAATAGTATGAATATTAAATTTATCAGGAATTTTTAGAAAATCTTTATAATGTTTAGCGCCAATATTTGTTCCGATAATTGCTACTTGGTATTTCTTCATTTCTTTTCTGCAATTTCTTGTGCTTTAATTGCAAGTTCCATTGATAAATAGGTTAATTCTTGAGAGCAAGCCGTTTCTGTTCTATTTAAAACATCGTTAATTAGATTTCTAAAGTATGGAAGTTTAACGTTTGAACAATCTATATGTTTAACCTCATCGTTATTAACATAAATCAAATGATTGCCAGTATTAGATTTTGCTAAATCAGTATATTTTCTTATTTCAATAAAACCTTTTTCACCTAAAATAAATAATCTTCCGTCTCCCCAGGTTGGAAGTGCGTCAGGTGTGAACCAATCTAATCGAATATATCCATGACCACCGTTACCTGTAATATTAATTTCACCAAAGTCTTGAAAGCCAGGTTTTTCTTTTCTAGTGGTATTCTCAGCTAGTGCATTGGTAATTTTTGCATCCATTGAATTTGTGAATACAAGAAACTGGTGGATTTGATGAGAACCAATATCTGTAATTATACCTCCGTAGCTTTCACGATCGTAAAACCAATCAGGTCTTTCATAATTTCCCAATCTATGTGGGCCTATGCCCATAGTATGTTTTACATTACCAATTATACCTTTTTTAACTAGCTCCTCTGCTTTAGTAACTGCCGCAACATGAAATCTTTCAGAAAAATTTACTGACCAAATTTTTCCTGTTTCTTTAATTACTCTCTTT
>Ga0307986_10000547_pt1 | contig 27868 bp, 32 predicted proteins | sample EllFjometageno82_FD_203170 | JGI IMG/M metagenome (GOLD analysis project Ga0307986, IMG submission 203170) | Marine microbial communities from Ellis Fjord, Antarctic Ocean - #82 | ecosystem: Environmental > Aquatic > Marine > Unclassified | place: Southern Ocean | collected 2014-10-09 | reverse complement strand
ATAAGGTCTTTGAAAACAAAAAAAATTACTGTAACCTCTCTCCAAGATATTTAGCTAAGTGAACAAGTCATATCCTGACCACAACATAATGGAGATTTTATTTTTCCATGTTTTTTCGGGCACTCAGATATTTGAACAGAACTTCCATCTTCTAATTTTAAATTACCGTTTACTAATAGTGAGTTACATTTGCCACAAGTTGCGTTAACTGACATTCCACATTTACTACACTCATAAGTCGCCATATTACTCCTTTGTTAGGTTTAACTATATCAGCTTTTAACTTGCCAGTCAGTTTCAAAAGAAACATAATTTACTTGCAAGCAACGTCTTTCTTTGACTATTTCTTTCTTTTCCATACCATGCCAAGTATTTGGACCACTAGAAAAAATGTATCCATAATTATTCTTATAAGGAACTGTCTTAACTTTTTCTAATTTTTCATTGTAAAAATCAGTACCTAAATTTTCAGACTCGTTAAATTCATTAACAAATAAAAGGCAAGACACTAGCTTTTCTTTGATATCACAGTGTGGTTTGAGCCAAAATCCTTTTCGGTCACAAATTACTTCTACTCTTACATAGGAATTAGAAAGATCTTTATTAATAATTTTAGATATTTTTGAGTGTGTTTCTTTGGATTGTAATTCATTTATGAGTTTGGTTAAGGCTGGAAATTTTTGAGCATTTTCTTTTGTTATAAAGCATCTAAATTTTATTGCTTTACCACCATCTACAATACCTTCTCTAAATTCAGGAGCGCCACCATCAATTGCTCTTGTACCATCATACTCTAATTTGAGCTCATTATGATCTGGTATATCAGCTTTTATAATTTCATTAATTGCATCTTTTGACAGAGGTTCGTTCAATTCCCAATGTTTAAATGGATCATTGCGTTCTTTGGAATTATTTAAAATTGAATTAAGAAAAGTCATGTAGTTTAATTTTTTCTGCTATCTGATCTGCTATTTTACTAGTTTCATTTAATTTGCTATAAGTCCAGTTTTCAACTGGGCCTCCTAATTCTTTTATTATATTTAGTGAAACAAATAAATTAAAAAAACTTTTAAATCTTTCATTATTTTTAGTTGCAGGCATTTGCGCTACATAAATAGGTTTTCCTGTAATTGCTGCTTCTGAAATCATTGAAGTAGAATCACAAGTGACAATAATATGGTCTGCATTTTTTAAAGAACTAAGGTAGGCTTTTTTATCAACATACGGTATTATAATTTGATCTTCATTAAAATAATTTTGGGCTTTATCAATTATCTTTTGTGGGGTCCTCATTGAGGGTACGGCAATCAATTGATAATTATTATCTAAAAAAAAAATTTTAATTTTTAAAAAAATATCATCTATAGCTTTGTCATTATAATTATAGTATTTATTAGGTCCGCCTATTATTAAAGTTACTATTTTCTTTTGACTATTTATTCTAGACTTTAAATAACTCTCATTAATATCTAGCTCATTATTTGTTATATAATGAATCGCACCTTTACTGGTTAAAACGTTTTGCCCTTTTAAACTATCATGTTCTGGAGCAACAATAAAATCGAAGTTACTTAGTTTTACTTTAGGGTCTTGTATGTGAATATTTAAGATATCTTTGCCAAATTTTTTTTTGAGGACAATTGATGGGATAACACTTTTTCTTCCACAGGAAATAATTATTTTGGCATCACAAGTAAATTTTTCACTTAATATATTTTCTGAAATCGGAGTAAATTTTGGCGGTACATAATTCCAAAATTTTTTTAGCTTGATCGTTTGATGTGTGTAATCCAAGTTAAGAGCTTTAGCTAAGCCTTCAACTTGGCTAATCATACCGTGCATTCCCTGCGTTAAAAGTAGTGCTTTTAATTTCGACATTTGTTACTATATATCTCTATTACAATGAATAATAAATCATCAAAGCATACAAAAGTGTTAATTCTTGGATCTGGCCCCGCAGGATATACTGCTGCGATTTATGCCGCCAGAGCTATGCTAAAGCCTATCTTAGTTCATGGATCTCAACCAGGAGGTCAACTAACGACGACAACTGAAGTTGAAAATTATCCAGGTTACTCAAAAGTTATTCAAGGTCCTTGGTTAATGGATGAAATGAAAGGTCAAGCAGAGGCGGTTGGAACTGAAATGATACAAGATCACATTAGTAAGGTGGATTTATCTAAGAAACCTTTCACAGCTACAGGTGATAGTGGTCAAATTTATACAGCAGATAGTTTTATAATTTCTACAGGTGCTCAGGCTAGATGGTTAAATTTAAAAAGCGAACAAGAATTTAAGGGTTTTGGTGTTTCTTCTTGCGCTACATGTGATGGTTTCTTTTTTAAAGAACAAGTTGTTGCGGTGGTAGGGGGTGGTAATGCTGCGGTTGAGGAAGCTATATTTTTAACTAAATTTGCATCAAAAGTTAAACTCATTCATAGAAGAAACGAATTAAGAGCTGAAAAATTGCTTCAAGAAAAACTTAAAGCAAATAAAAAAATAGAAATTATCTGGGATAGTGCAGTTGAAGAAGTTTTGGGAACTTCTGAACCAAAAAGTGTTAATGCAATTAAAATTAAAAATTTAAAAACTAACAATGTCACTGAACTAAAAGTAGATGGTTTGTTTGTTGCAATTGGACATGATCCAGCTACAGCTTTATTTAAGGATCAACTAAAAATGGATAAGGAAGGGTACTTAATCACAAAACCAGACTCTACAGAAACAAATATACCGGGTGTATTTGCGGCTGGAGATGTTAAAGACAAGATATTTAGACAAGCTGTGACTGCTGCAGGAATGGGATGTATGTCTGCACTTGAGGCAGAAAAATATATATCCAATAATGAATAATGAAAAATAATCTTCATGTTTTATTAGGAGCTACTGTTGCTGATGCTGCAGCGAGGCCTTTGCATTGGGTTTATGACCAGAAAAAATTATTAACCTATATTAAAAGTAAAAAAGATTTTACTTTTTTAAAAAAAAATAAAAGTCCTTTTTATAATATTAAAACTGGAAAAGTTTCAGGCTATAATGATATTGGTCAAGTTATGTTCAAAACATTAGTTGAGGGACATGAAAATATAGAAGAAAGATTTAAAAAAAATATTACTAAAAACTTTGGATTTGGGAGCGCATATTGGAAAAACTTTACGCTTAGAGCTAAATATAGAAAAATTAAAGATTGGCGAGGTATAATTAAAGGGCCTTGGATACATCAAAACATTGTTGAAACTATTCAGAATATTAAAAAGAATAAAAAATTAACGGGTGGCAGTAAAGTAAATGAATCTGATGGTTATTGCGCGGCCCTTCCCTATTTTTTATATGGTTGTAGTTTTGAAAGTTTAAAAAAAATTATCTCTATAGTTACAGTTTCGAAAATAAGTTTAAAGTATGCTTTGGCTAAGTTTCATTTAATCGATTTGGCTCTTAAAGGTGCTAAAGATCCTATAAACGAATTTATTAAAAAATTTAAAAAAAATTATTATTTTAAAAATATTGTTGAAGATATTAACAAAGTAAAAAGATTAAAAAATAAACCTCACTCTGAAACAGTTAAAAAATTAGGAATGGCGTGTAGTTATCCTGGAACTTTTAACAGTTCAATTCACTCAATTATTAATTCGTCAAGTTACAAAAGTGCAATTTTAAGAACAATTAAGGCTGGTGGCTGTAACTGTTCTAGAGTTAATTTTATTGGAGCTTACTTTGCAGCTTTAAAAGGTGTTGATTCAATTCCTAAATCTTGGATAAAAAAAACTAATTCAGCTAATAAAATTTTAAATCAAAAATAATTTACTTTAAGCTTTTACAAAAATTAGATATTTTTTCTAAAGCTTTTTTAAGGTTTTCCATTGAAGTAGCGTAAGAAATTCTAAAGAAACCTTCTAAACCAAATGCAGAACCTTGAACGACTGCTACACCATTGTTTTCAAGTAAAGATTGAACAAAGTCAGTATCTGTTTTGATTTCTTTTCCATTGCTATCTTTTTTTCCAATTAAACCTTTACAGCTTGGAAAAACATAAAATGCTCCATCTGGATTTAAACATTCAATTCCGTCTATTTCGTTTAATACTTTAACAACAAAGTCTCTTCTTTCTTGAAAAGATGTTGCTCGCTCTTTAATAAAATCTTGAGTTCCATTCAAAGCTTCAACAGCTGCTGCTTGACTAATAGAAGATGGATTCGTTGTAGATTGAGATTGTATTTTAGCTATTGCTTTTATAATTTCTTTTGGGCCAGCAGCATAGCCTATTCTCCAACCTGTCATCGAGTATGCTTTACTAACACCGTTCATTGTTAAAACTCTTTCTTTCAACTCTGTAACCTGAGCAATAGTAAAAAACTTAAAGCCCTCATAAGCTACATGTTCATAGATATCATCGCTTAAGATGTAAACGTGAGGATGTTTAATTAACACTTTAGCAATTTCTCTAATATCATCTTCCGAATAGCACGCACCTGTAGGGTTGGATGGTGAATTTAATATTATCCATTTTGTTTTTTTAGTTATAGATTTTTCTAATTCTGAAGCATTAATTTTAAATCCTTGTTTTTCATTACATTCTAAAATTATTGGTTTGCCCCCAGCTAATAAAACTATATCGGGATAAGAAACCCAGTAAGGAGCTGGAATAACAACTTCATCTCCTTCATTCAGAGTGGCCACCATAGCGTTGTAAATTACGTGCTTACCACCTGCTCCAACTGTTATTTGATCGACTTGATATTCTAGATTATTTTCCCTTTTAAATTTTTTTATAATTGCGTCTTTTAAAACGGGCGTACCGTCTACTGCTGTATACTTAGTGTCTCCGTCATTTATAGCCTTTATAGCGGCTTGTTTGATATTGTCAGGAGTATCAAAGTCAGGTTCACCTGCTCCAAGGCTAATTACGTCTTTACCGGCTGCCTTTAGTTCCCTTGCTTTTTGTGTCACTGCTAAGGTGGGCGACGGTTTTATACGTTTTAAACTGTTGGAAACTATGCTCATTGAATTCTATAATGTTTTTTTTAAATTATTATTAACACAAAATGCAGAATACTTATCAAGAAAAAATAGGCGATTTAGAAATTGCTAACAGCCAAGTTCAAAAAAAACTTGAGGGTGGAATTAAATTTAAGATTAAAAGTAATTTTGAACCAGATGGCGATCAGCCTCAAGCTATAAAAAAACTGCTTGAAAACCTAAAGAAAGAAAAACGTGAACAGGTACTTTTAGGTGTTACAGGTTCAGGTAAAACTTTTACAATGGCAAAGATTATAGAGGCAACAAATAGACCTGCTTTAATACTTGCTCCTAATAAAACTTTAGCTGCTCAGCTTTATGGTGAGTTTAAAAATTTTTTTCCTCAAAATGCTGTTGAATATTTTGTGTCTTACTATGACTACTATACTCCTGAAGCATACGTTCCAAGATCCGATACCTACATTGAAAAAGAAGCTTCGATAAATGAGCAAATAGATAGAATGCGTCACTCAGCAACCAGGTCTTTATTGGAAAGAGATGATGTAATTATTGTGGCTAGTGTCTCATGTATTTATGGATTGGGTTCTCCCGAAGCATATAGCAAGATGACACTTACTCTTAAAAAAAACAATGATTATAACAGAGAAGACCTAATTAGAATGTTTGTTACACTACAGTACAAAAGAAACGATCAAAATTTTGTTAGAGGAACTTTCAGAGTAAGGGGTGAAAATTTAGAAATATTTCCTTCTCATTTAGAGGACAGAGCCTGGAGATTAAGTTTTGATTTAAATAAATTAAATAAGATAGAAGAATTTGATCCATTAACTGCTGACACGTTTAATGATTTTTCACTAATTAAACTTTATGCAAATAGTCACTATATTACACCAAAGCCTACTATGGATCAGGCTATCAAAGAAATTAAGATAGAACTTAAAAAAACTTTAGAAGTGCATGAAAAAAATAATAAATTACTTGAGGCACAAAGATTAAGAGAAAGAACTAAATTTGATTTAGAAATGATTGAAGCGACTGGTACTTGCAATGGAATAGAAAATTACTCCAGATATTTATCTGGCAGAAAACCTGGTGAACCTCCTCCAACACTATTTGAATATTTTCCAGATAATGCAATATTATTCGTTGACGAAAGTCATGTTACTGTTCCTCAGCTAAACGGTATGTATAAAGGCGATCGTACAAGAAAAAGTACTTTGTCTGAATATGGATTTAGATTACCGTCTTGTATGGATAATAGACCATTAAAGTTTGATGAATGGGATGCGATGAGAACACAGACTGTGTTTGTTTCAGCAACACCTGGTCCATGGGAATTAAAACAAACTAACAATGAAACTATTAATCAGATTATTAGGCCTACAGGTTTAATTGATCCTCCTGTTGAAATTAAACCAGCTAAAACGCAGGTCGATGATTTAATGCACGAAGCTGCAAAAGTCATAAGTAACGGATTCAGAGTCTTAGCAACAACTCTAACAAAAAAAATGGCAGAAGATTTAACAGAATATCTTCATGAAAATGGTCTGAAAGTTAGGTATATGCACTCTGATATTGACACTCTTGAAAGAATAGAAATCATAAGAGATTTACGTATGGGAGTATTTGATATTCTTGTTGGAATAAATTTACTTAGAGAGGGTCTTGATATTCCTGAATGTGCCCTAGTTGCAATCTTAGATGCAGATAAAGAAGGGTTTTTAAGATCAGAAACATCTTTAGTTCAAACAATCGGGAGAGCCGCAAGAAACATTGATGGAAGAGTTATTTTGTATGCTGATAAAAAAACTAAGAGTATTGAAAAAGCGATTAGTGAAACTGATAGAAGAAGAGCAATGCAGGTTGCTTACAATAAAAAAAACAATATTACAGCGATGTCAATTAAGAAAGATATTGGAGATATTTTATCCTCTATTTACGAAAAAGATTATCTACAACTAAGTGGAACTTCAAATATTGGCGGAAATTTAAAAAAACATTTAAAATCTCTTAATAAAGATATGAAAGAAGCTGCTGCTAACTTAGAGTTTGAGGAGGCGGCACGAATGAGAGATGAAATAAGAAAACTAGAAGCTAGTGAGTTAGAAATTAATTTGAATCCTAAAATTAGTCAGTATAACTTGAAAAATAAAATACACCCTAAAGGCCGATCTACAATGGGTATGCCGGGTGTAAAAGTAAATAAAGCGGCAAAAAAATGGAAGCCAAAAAAATAATTATAACAGGTGCGGCTACTAGGATTGGTGCGGCTATAGCAAAGTCACTAGCTGATTATGATGTAAAAATTTTATTACACTATAATAAATCTTCACTCGAAGTTAAAAAACTAAAAATAGATTTAGAAAATCTTGGTTCAGAAATATTTTTAATAAAAGCAGACCTTAATAAAGGTACCGAAGTAAAAAAAATTATTCCTTATGCGTATAAAGCTATGGGTGGAATAGACTGTTTGATAAATAATGCTTCTCTATTTGAAAATGATAATGTAGAAAAATTTAATGAGAGTGGATTTGATAAACATATGAATATTAATTTAAAATCACCTTCTATTCTTTCTAGAGACTTCTTTAAATATATTAAAAAAAATAAAGGAAATATAGTTAATATTATTGATCAAAGAATATTTAAACTTACTCCTCATTTTTTTTCTTATACTTTAAGCAAGACTGGGCTTGGAACCTTAACGACAGTAAGTGCTATGAAATTTGCTCCAAATGTAAGAGTAAATGGAATTGCGCCTGGACCAACGCTTAAAAATAAAAGACAATCAGAAAAACATTTTAAAAAACAGTGGAAAGCTACTTTGTTAAAAAAAAAAGTTGAAACTGAAAATATTTCTAAAACAGTACAATTTTTAATAAATAATGATAATATTACAGGTCAAATTATTCCTGTGGATAGCGGTCAAAGTATTGCTTGGCTAACTCCAGATATAATAAACATAAAAGAATGAAAAAAAAAAATATAAAAATTATTAGTTTTCAAAAAAAAGAAGAATATTCTTATAAAAGAAAAGTAATAATTAAAGATCTTACTTTCAATACCTCAATTGGAATTCATGATTTTGAGAAAGAAAAAGAACAAAAGATTAAATTTAATATTCAAATAAATATCGACCCATTATTAAAAGCAGCTGAAAATGATCTGGACAGCATTGTTAATTATGAAACCGTTATTAATAAAATAAAATCAATAACCCAAAGAAAACACTATAACTTACTCGAAACTTTAGCAGAAGATATTTTTTCTAGCTTATTTCTGAGTAAAAATATCATAAAAATTAAATTAAGAATTGAAAAGCCAGAAATTATTAAAAATACCTCTTCTGTAGGTGTTGAAATTATTAAAAAGAGAAAATGATTAACAATCTAGAGGCTGGAAAAAATATTATTAAAGAAAAAATTAAATTAATTCCTAAAAACCCGGGAGTTTATAGAATGCTTGGAGCTAAAAAGGAGATACTCTATATAGGTAAAGCTAAAAATATCCCTAATAGACTAAAGAGTTATACTTCTGATAACAATTTGCCAATTAGAACAGAAAGGATGCTTTCTCTAACAAAATACTTAGAAATAACAACGACATCAAATGAAAGTGAAGCCTTGCTCCTTGAGGCAAATTTAATAAAGAAACATAAACCACGTTTTAATATTTTACTTAGAGATGATAAATCATTTCCGTATATCTTTATAAATCACAAAGACAAATGGCCACAAATTATAAAACTACGGGGAAAGAAATCTAAAGAGGGGCATTATTTTGGACCTTTTGCCTCTACTGGTTCAGCTAACTGGACTATAAAAATTTTACAAAAAGTTTTTATGTTGAGAGTCTGCGATGATAGTGTTTTTAAAAATCGAGATAGACCGTGTATTCTTCATCAAATAAAAAGATGTTCCGCACCATGTGTTGGTCACATAAGTGAAAAAGATTATAAAAAAAGTGTAGAAGATTCAGTTGATTTCATATCGGGGAAATCAAGAAAAATTCAAGAAACATTTTCCAAAGAAATGGAAGAAGCTAGTAAGGAGTTAGATTATGAAAAAGCAGCTACTGCAAGAGATAAAATTAAAGCACTTTCACAAATTCAATCATCTCAAAAAATTAATCAAACAAATTTAAATGAAGCAGATGTAGTAAGTATTTTTAAAGATTCAGGAAAAACTTGTGTTCAAGTCTTCTTTTTTAGGTCAAAACAAAATTGGGGCAACCAAGCTTATTTTCCAAAACATGATCCTGATGAAAGATTAGAGAATATTTTATCTTCTTTTCTGTCACAATTTTATGAGAATAAATCTATTCCATCTTTAATAATTACTAACAATAATATATCCGAAAATAGTCTTTTAGAAAAAGCGTTTCAAAAAAAAGAGAATAAGAAAATAATTTTACGAGAAGCGAAGTCTAAAGAAGAAAAAAGTTTAACTGCTTTAGCTGAAAAAAATGCTAAACTTGCTTTAACTCAAAAAATTTATGAAACTCAGAGTAATGACAGCTTAATTGAAGATTTAATTAAAAAATTTTCTCTTAATAATAATATTAGTCTTTTAGAGGTTTATGATAACAGTCACATTCAAGGCACAGATTGTGTCGGGGCTTTAATATGTTTTGGTAACGAGGGTTTTGTAAAAAAACGTTATCGAAAATTTAATATAAAAAATAATTCTGTAAAAGGTGATGACTATGGGATGTTAAAAGAAGTTTTGTTTAGAAGATTCTCAAAAGTTATGAAAGAAAAGTCCGGTTCTTTATCTTTGCCAGATCTAATAATGGTTGATGGTGGAAAAGGTCAATATTCAGTAAGTAGAGAAGTCTTAAATGAACTAGGGCTTCACGACCTGCCAATAATTGCGATTGCCAAAGGTAAAAATAGAAACGCTGGCGAGGAAAAAATGTATTATCAAAATAAAGAATTTGAGCTCGCCAAAAATGATCCTTTATTATTCTTTATTCAAAGACTAAGAGATGAAGCGCATAGATTTGCTATTAGTTCCCACAGAGCAAAAAGAAAGAAAAATTTAAGCAAATCTCTTTTGGATCAAATTAATGGTATAGGCAAACAAAGAAAAAGAGCTTTACTGAACCACTTTGGTTCAGCAAGATCGGTGGAATCTGCTAGTTTTGACGATTTAAAATCTGTAGATGGTATTGAAGACAATATTGCAAAAAAAATATATAATTATTTTCACGAATAAAATTATATGAATTTAAAAATACCTAATCTTTTGACTATAGGAAGAATTATTATTGTTCCTGTATTTGTTGTTACTTTTTTTTTACCAGGAATGTACGGTGATTTAATACCATTTTTTTTATTTGTAGGTGCAAGTTTTACTGACTTTCTTGATGGTTTATTAGCAAGAATTCTTAAAGAAGAATCTAAACTAGGAGAATTGTTGGACCCAATAGCAGATAAGATATTAGTTTGTGCAGCTTTAGTTTTGTTGGTTATGAATGAAACGATTAAAAACTATGAGGTGGTTGCAGCAATCATTATTTTAACTCGTGAAATACTTGTCTCTAGTTTAAGAGAATTTTTAGCTACGATTAAAATATCAATGCCCGTTACTAACCTTGCTAAATTTAAAACTTTCCTGCAAATGTTTGCTATTGCAGTTTTATTAACTGGTGAAGTGGGTAACCGAATAGTTAATTTTGAAGATTATAACGCTCAAACGATTGGTATAATACTTTTGTGGGTTAGTGCTTTTTTAACTCTATATACCGCGTATGGATACTTAGCTCAAGGTATCGATCATGCTATTAATGAAGACAGTAAAAAGAATTAATAATGAGCTTAACCGAAATTAATCTTAGAGAGAAAAAATTTCACAATAAACTACAATCCAAAAGTAAGGGAAGATTTGAAAATATATTTTATAAAGCTCTTTACAACATGTATGAGGACTTCGGTACTTATATTTCTGAAAAATCTAAAAATAAAATAGTACTTGATTATGGTTGTGGCGTTGGAAGCGTGACGCAAAAAATTGCTACGTTAAATCCATCTAAATTATTTGGCATAGATATATCTGAAATTTCTATAGATAAAGCTATAAAAGAAGCTAAAAACTTAAATCTTCAAATAGATTATTCAGTTGATAACTGCGAGGAAACTAAATTTGAAACAGAAACATTTAATTTAGTTTATGGCTCAGGTATATTGCATCATTTAGACTTAAAAAAATCAATTAATGAAATTAATAGAATTCTAAAGAATGATGGTGAGATGGTTTTTTTAGAACCATTAGGAACAAATCCTATAGTAAATTTTTATAGAAAGTTAACTCCTAACGCTAGATCTTCAGATGAACATCCTTTTTTAAAAAAAGATTTTGCATTAATTAATTCTTTGTTTAATCATGTGACAATTAAATATTATGGATTTTTTACTTTAGTATTTTTTCTATTATATAAAAATCCAGAAAAATCTTTATTCTTTAAATTAATTTCTAAATTGGATGATTGGTTTTTTAAAAATAAATATTTTAGGAATCTTGCTTGGTCTGTGCTGATTATAGCAAAAAAAAATTAGGCTGCATTTTTCTTTCTTCTAACTAAGTTTTGGTAGCTTTCTGAAAGTTCTGTAATTGTGTTACAAACTTTAAAACTATATTTATCTATACTAGAAACGGGAGTAACTTCTGCTGCTGTGCCGGTTAAAAAACAACCAATAAAATTAGACATTTCCTCTGGTTTAATTTTTCTTTCTACTACCTTGATACCTTTAGATTTTGCTATTTCAATTATACATCTTCTTGTTATTCCGTCTAAAAAAGAATCTGGTATTGGGGTGTGTAACTCGCCATCATTATTTTTAAAAAAAATATTTGCTCCTGTTGCTTCAGCTATATTGCCTTGATGATCTAACATTAGAGAGTCAACGTACCCTTTAGCTTCAGCTTCATGTTTGGAGAGTGTACAAATCATATAAAGACCGGAGGCTTTTGTATCCCACGGTACGGAGTCTGGCGAAGGTCTGCGCCAAGAAGAAATATTTAATTTTATTCCTTCAATTTTTAATTTTGGATCAAAGTAAGATCCCCATTCCCAAGTAGCTATCGCAACATTGATTTTATTTTTTTGCGCTGAAATAGCCATCATTTCACTTCCGCGCCAAATTACTGGGCGCACATATCCATTCAAAGTTTTTTGAATATCTACAACTTGTTTGGTGGCTTTGTTTACATCTTCTTTGCTATAAGGAACTTTGATGCCCATTCTTTTAGCAGAATAAAATAATCTATCTGTGTGTTCTTCTAATTTAAAAACTTCACCGCCATAAACTCTCTCACCCTCAAAAACGCAGCTCGCATAGTGAAGTCCGTGGCTTAATAAGTGAACCTTGGCCTCTGACCAGTCAATGTTTTTACCATTAAACCATATTATTCCTGATCTTTTGTCGTAAGGGATATTTTCCATAAAAAAAGAATATAACGTTTTTTTTGTTAAAAAAAAGTATATTTCTTATTACAATAAGTCAATATAACTTACCAACCATGAAAGAACTTCTATACCTCAAAGACGAACAAATAAAAGACTTCATTCAATTACTTTTTTATGCTTATAGAGAAACTTTTTCAGACCCTAGAGAAATTCTAACTAAAAATTCTTTTGGGCCCGCTCATTTAAGGGCTTTAAACTTAATAGAGAGAAATCCAGGAACTAACTTGGGTGAACTAATGTTCCAATTAAAGATAACTAAACAAAGTTTAAATAGAGTTTTAAGAGATTTATTAAAGTCAAAGATGATAAAACAAATTAAAGATGAGGAAGATACAAGAAAAAAAAATCTTTTTTTAGATAAAGATGGTAAAATTTTTTTTGACAAAATATATGCAACTCAGAAAAAAAGAATATTTAACGCTTTAAAGAATTCTGAGCCAGATTCTGTTATAAAATTTAAAGAAGTACTAAATAAGATTATAAATGGAAAAAAATAAATATCATATTTTAGTTGTTGATGATGATGACAGAATTAGAGAGTTAGTTAAAGAGTATCTCAATGAAAATAATTTTATTGTTTCAACTGCTAGTAATGCAGAAGAGGCAAAAATAAAACTTAATTTTTTTAAATTTGATCTAATAGTTTTAGATGTAATGATGCCAGGACAGAGTGGGTTTGAGTTAACTAAGGAAATAAAAAAAAATTCTAATATACCAATCATACTTTTGACTGCAAGGGGAGAGGTAGAAAATAGAATTCTAGGACTAGAAATAGGTGCTGACGATTATCTAGGTAAGCCCTTTGAACCCAAAGAACTGTTACTCAGGATAAAAAATATCGTCAATAAGAGTAAAAAAGTTAACCTTAATAAAATTAACAAGATTGGAGAAGCAAAAATTGATTTAAACAAAATGTCCATTCAATTAAAAGGTAAAATAAGTAAAATAAACAATACAGAAAAAAAAGTTCTTCTTGAGATGTTGGCTAGCCCAGGAAAAACTTTTTCGAGAACAGAAATTGGAAAAATTTCAAATATTAGTCAGGAAAGATCTATTGACGTTATGATAACTAGACTAAGACAAAAAATAGAAATTAGGCCCAAAAGTCCAAAATATTTACAAACTATAAGAGGTTCTGGCTATGTCCTTTGGATTGAATAGTATATTAAAAAAAATCTTACCAGCAGGATTGTTCTACAGGTCTTTAATAATTGTAGCAGCACCAACGATAATCCTACAGATTATAATAACAGTAGTTTTTTTTGATAGTATTTGGATTAAAGCAAATAAAGGCCTAACAAGATCTTTAGTTGGAGAATTAAAAACCTTATCAGATGTTTATACAGGCAAAGACCAAAACCAAATTAATTATCTTACTGAGCAATTTAAATATAATTTTGACTTTATAATAAATGTAAAAAATGAAGAACTGCCTAAAATAAGTAGAGAGAGAAAATACAGCCCTATGGACAGATCTTTAAGACGTGAGTTAAAGAGTATTTTTGGTAACTCTAATTATTGGTTTGATACTGTTAAGTATGAAGATACCGTTGAAATCAAAGTAAAGTCTAATGATCTGATTATTCAAATTTTATTTCCTAAAGAAAAAATTGCACCTTCTTCTGTAAGATTATTTATTTTATGGATTACTCTTCCTTCTTTATTGCTTGTTTCTATTGCAGTAATTTTTTTAAAAAACCAAACAAGGCCAATAGTTAATCTCGCTAAAGCAGCTGAAAGATTTGGCAAGGGAGATTTGATTCATGAAATTAAACCTTCCGGGGCATCAGAGATAAGAAAAGCAGCATATGAATTTGACAGAATGGCTAAAAGAATAGAAAGACATTTAAAACAGAGATCTGAGATGCTTTCAGGTATTAGTCATGATCTGAGGACTCCACTAACAAGATTAAAACTTCAATTAGCTATGCTAAATCAAAAAGATATTTCTAAAAAAATGTCGAAAGATATAGACGAGATGGAAAACATGCTTAACAATTACCTTCAATTTGCAAAATCTCAAGTACAAGAAGCATCTATAGCAACTAATATTAATGAACTTTTTAAGGAAATTATAAGTGAGAAAGACAATAAAAATTTACACTTAAATTTAGTCGGTGAAATAGTTTTGGTAGGAAGAAGAAATGCTTTGAAACGTTGTTTTAATAATATTATTGAAAATGGTTTGAACTACGCAAAAAATGTTTATATAGATGTGAATAAGTCAGCAAATAGATTAAATATCATCGTGGATGATGATGGTCCCGGAATCTCAATCGATCAATATAAAAATGTTTTTAAGCCTTTTTATAGATTAGACGAAAGCAGAAATTTAAATAAATCAGGTGTTGGGCTAGGTATGTCTATCGCTGAAGATATTGCAAGATCTCATGGTGGAAATATTGAATTAAATGAGGGAAAATATAAAGGCTTAAAGGTTAAGATTTCTTTGCCCTTGTAGTTTTTTTATTTTTTTTTAATTGGTCTATCTCTTTTTGTTGTTTTTCTATTAACTTTTTAAAAATATTAAATTCTTCTCTTGAAACTATTTGAAGTTTATTAATTAAATCATCTCGTTTAAATTTCAAATTATCTATTAATTCTTGCTTGGCATCTTGTGATGTTAGGATTCCAGTTTCTATAAAATTTGAGATAAGCTTTAAAATTTTTTCTGAACTATTCATAATTACTCTTAATTGATAAGAAAAATAATATCAATTATGATATAAGTTAACTATGTATATCCATGATTTAGACCCTGTTTTTATTAGTTTGGGGCCTCTTGAGGTTCGATGGTACTCTCTTGCCTATATTTTTGGAATTCTCATCGGTTGGTGGGTAGCAAAAAAAATAATTGAATTTAAAATTGCAGATAAAAATATTGTTTTTGATGTCAGGCTTTTTGATGATTTGATAAGTTATATAATTTTTTCAATGATATTAGGAGGAAGAATTGGTTATATAATTTTTTATAATTTTTCCTATTATTATAATAACCCCTTAGATGTGTTTAAAATATGGGAAGGTGGAATGTCTTTTCATGGAGCACTTATAGGAATAATAGTAGGAACATATTTATTTTCAAAAAAGGCAAAAATTAATTATTTTTTTTTCTTAGATATTATAGCTGCAGTAGCTCCAATTGGCATTTTTTTTGGAAGAATAGCAAATTTTATAAATAGTGAACTTTATGGAAAACCAACCGATATATTTTTGAAGGTAGTGTTTCCTCAGGTTGATAAAATTCCAAGACACCCTTCTCAGCTTTATGAGGCACTTCTTGAAGGTGTCGTACTTTTTTCTATTTTAATTATTTTTAGTTTTAAAAAAAATATTAAAATAGGATTGTGTTCAAGTATTTTTATGATTCTATATGGAGTTTTTAGAGTTATTTCAGAACAATTTAGAGAACCTGATATACAAATTGGATATTTATTCAACCTATTTAGCATGGGTTCATTCTTAAGTTTTCTTATGATTTTAATCGGACTATTTATTTTTATGAAGAAGAAAGAAAATGAATTCTTTAAATAATTTTTTTCCTAAATCTAAAAAAATTTCAATTGAAAAATTTATTACAAATGCGATGTACGATAAAAATTATGGGTACTACTCAAAAAAAATACCTTTTGGAAAAGATGGTGATTTTATTACTGCTCCAGATATATCTTCTTTATTTAGTGAAATGTTGGCGTTATGGATTATTTCATTTTGGGAACATTTAAAAAAACCAAAAATACTTAATGTTGTAGAACTTGGACCTGGTAATGGAAAAATGAGTTCAGATTTATTAAAAGTTTTTAGAAAGTTTCCTAAATTTTTATATTCTTGTAATATTTACTTATACGAAAAAAGTGAATATTTAACAAAACTCCAAAAAAATATTTTATATAAAGAAAAGATACAATGGATTAAAAATTATAAAGAAATTAAAAAAGGGCCAGTGATTTTTTTAGGTAATGAATTTTTTGATGCTATACCAATAAAACAATATGTAAAAATTAATAATATTCTGTACGAAAAATATGTAAAATTAGAAAAAGATTATAAAATTAATACCTTTTTAAAAAAAACTAATTTAAAAATATTAAAAGAATTAAAAAATTTTGATCTTATTGACAACCAATCTTTCATCGAGTTTCCAAAACAAGGCTTGAAAGAATTGGATTTAATTTTAAGTACTATAAAAAGATTAAGCGGCGGTTTACTTTTAATTGACTATGGTTTTTTGATACAAAAAAGTCTCGATACATTGCAGTCACTTAAAAATCATAAAAAAAATATGATTTTTGATAATATTGGAGAAGCAGATATTACTTCTTTGGTAAATTTTAGTTTATTAAAAAACTATCTAATAAAAAAAAAACTTACAGTAAATAATATTGTTACTCAGGAATTTTATTTAAAAAGAATGGGTATTACTAATAGAGCCGAAATATTAAGTAAAAAAATGAACTTTAAAGAAAAAGCAGATCTTCAAATCAGACTACAAAGATTAACTGATCCAAATCAAATGGGCGAATTATTTAAAGTAATTTCTGCTTTTAAATTAAAAAAAAATTTTTCTTTAGGATTTATCTAATGTATTTTTCAAAAAAAATTAAAGAATTAGATAACGTAAAACACTGTTTTTTTTCTAAAAATGGAGGCGTTTCAAAGGGTATTTTTAACAGTTTGAATTGTGGATTTGGGTCTGAAGATAGAAAAGAGAATATTTTAAAAAATCTTTCTATTGTTTCAAAAAAAATAGGCATACAACCTTCAAATTTATTTTTAATGAATCAAACACATAGCAATAATGTTGTTGTAATTGATGAAGAAAATAAAAATATACAAAGAATAAATTCTGACGCTTTGATCACAAAATTAAAAGGTATTGCTATCTCGGTTCTTACTGCAGACTGTGTTCCAATACTGATTTACGAGGAAGTTAATCAAATTATTGCTTGTATTCATTCTGGATGGAAAGGAACAATAAATGGAATTATAGAAAATACGTTTAATAAAATAATTTCTATGGGTAAAAATAATAAAATTTATGTAGCAGTGGGCCCATGTATTGGCGTTGAAAATTACGAAGTGGGAAAAGAATTTTACAATGAATTTATTAAAGAAGCTAAAGATAATGAAATATTTTTTTCTCCTAGCATAAAGAATAAGTTTTTTTTCAATTTAAGAGAATGTGTTAACTCAAAAATTAAAAAATTTAATATAGAAAGTGTTGAAAATATTGATTTAGACACATTTTCAGAAAAAGAAAAATTTTTCAGCTTTAGGAGGTCAAAAAAAATGGGTGAATCAGACTATGGAAGATGTATTTCAATTATTAAGTTGATTGATGTTTAATTTATTTGAAAATACAAATGATTAACTGTATAAACAAATTGACTTCATGAAAATTTTAGCCGGAACTAGTAATCCTAAATTAAGCAAAGAAATCTCAAAAAAGCTTAAACTTAAATTGATCAATACAAATATAAAAAGATTTGCTGATAAAGAAATTTATATAGAAATAAATGAAAATATAAGAGGAAATAGTGTTTTTGTGATTCAATCTACATCTACTCCTGCTAATGACAACATCATGGAATTACTTTTATGCATTGATGCACTTAGGAGATCTTCAGCAAAAAATATAACGGCTGTAATTCCCTATTTTGGTTATGCAAGACAGGATAGAAAAGTTGCTCCAAGAACTTCTATTTCTGCAAAAGTAGTTTCTAATTTAATTACTAATGCTGGGGCTAATAGAATTGTAACAGTTGATTTACATGCAGGACAGATTCAGGGTTTTTTTGATATACCGGTAGATAATCTATTTACTACTCCTCTGTTTGCAAGATACATAAAAAAAAAATTTAAATCTAAAAATTTAATTTGTGTTTCTCCTGATGTCGGTGGTGTCCAAAGAACAAGAGGGCTTGCAACAAAAATAAAAGCTGACTTAGCGATTATAGATAAAAGAAGACCAGAAGCAGGTAAATCTAAAGTTATGAACATAATTGGAGACGTTAAAGGCAAAACTTGTATTATAGTTGATGATATTATCGATAGTGGTGGAACAATTGTAAATGCTGCTGAAGCTCTAAAGAAAGCAGGTGCTGCTGATGTTTACGTGTTTGTTACTCATGCTGTTTTGAGTGGAGAAGCAGCTAATAAAATAAAAAAATCTAAAGTAAAAAAATTAATAATTACAGATACAATAGATAATTCTTTAAAAATAAAAAATAATAGTAAAATTGAGGTAATTTCTATCGCTACCCTGATGGCAGAGGCAATAAATAGAATTTCAAACTCAACTTCGGTTTCTGATTTATTTAATTAATACTTGTTTTATTGATAAACTTAAGTTAAATAGCTCATCCTAATAAAAACATGAACAATTTAAAAGCAACTAAAAGAGAAACTGTCACAACTGGACAATTAAACAAGCTTAGAGAGAGCGGTTTTATTCCTGCCATTTTATATGGTGGTAAAGATCCTAATGCTAATATTTCCGTTGATAAAAAATTAATAAAAAATATTTTAAATTCTGAATCTTTTTTGTCTACAGTTTTAGAACTTGATGTCGATGGCAATAAACTGAAAGTAATTCCAAGAGATGTTGCTTATAATGTTATTTCTGATGAACCTATTCATATAGATTTCATGAGAGTTGTTTCGGGAACAAAAATTGTTCTCGATATCCCAGTTAAATTTACCAATGAAGATAAATGCCCAGGACTAAAAGTGGGAGGTGTATTGAACATTGTAAGACGAAAAGTTGAATTAAAATGTCCAGCCGACAATATTCCAGAAGAAATTATTATTGACTTAGACGGCTTAGAAATTGGTACTAGTATAAAAATATCGTTCGTTAAGCTTCCTGAGAATGTCAAACCAACAATTTTAGATAGAGATTTTGTTATAGCTACCGTAGCTGCACCTACAGTCTTAAAAGAGCCTGAAAAACCTGCTGAAGCTTCTGCTGAAGGAGCTGCTGAAGGAACTGAAGGGGCAACACCTGGAGAAGAAGGTGCTGCTGTAACGCCGGCGGGCAAAGAAGGTGACGCACCTAAAAAAGATGATAAAGCTGCAGAAAAAAAACAGCCTGAGAAGAAATAATTAAATATGTTGTTGCTCGTAGGTTTAGGAAATCCAGGTCCTAAAGATTTAAATAATCGTCATAATATCGGTTTTAAAATAATTGATGCTGTTAATGTGCATTTTAAACTATCTAAACAAAAACCTAAATTTAAAGGACTTCTCACTACAGGAATTATAAATGAGCATAAGGTATATGCGATTAAACCTTTAACGTTCATGAATAACTCTGGAACAGCTATCAAAGAACTCATAGATTATTTTAAAATTGATGCAAAAAATGTAATTGTTTTTCATGACGATCTTGATATTGATTTTGGTAAAATAAAAGCAAAATTTGGTGGCAGTAGTGCAGGTCATCACGGCATTGAATCTATAGATAAATTTATCGGAAAAGATTACTCTAGGGTTAGAATAGGTATTGGTCACCCGAAAGACAAAAAAAAAGTAAATAATCATGTTCTTGAAGATTTTAAGGAAGATGAAGAAGACCAGATAAAGGAAATAGCAGACAATATAGTTAAATTAATTCCAACATTATTAGAAAAAAAAATCGATCTATTTTCAAGTAAAGTTAATAGCGGTCTTAATGGGATTTAAGTGCGGAATAGTAGGTTTGCCTAATATAGGTAAATCAACTTTATTTAATGCTCTAACGGCCTCCAAAAATGCAGAAGCGGCAAATTTTCCTTTTTGTACCATTGATCCAAATATTGGGATTGTTGATGTGCCAGACGAAAGACTTGATCAACTTTCAAAACTTTCAGAGTCTAAAAAGAAAATCTACGCAAACATAACTTTTGTAGATATTGCTGGACTAGTTAAAGGAGCTTCTAAAGGAGAAGGATTAGGAAATAAGTTCCTTTCACATATTAGAGAAGTTGATGCAATTATTCACTTAGTTAGATGTTTTGACTCTGTGGAAATTACACATGTTAATTCTGAAATTAACCCTCTTAACGATCTAGATACTATAAAAACAGAAATTCTTTTATCAGATATAGATATAATTCAAAAAAAATTAGAGAAAGGAAAAAAGAAACTACTAAATCCTAAAGAAATACATGCCTTGGAAAAAAAATTAGATTTATTAAATAACAGTGAAGAAAGTGAAGAATCATTTGACGAAGAAGAAAAAAAAATTTTAAATCAATTAGGATTATTAAGTCTCAAATCAAAAATTATAGTTTGTAACGTAGATGAAGAAAGCCTTTCTCAAGGTAATAAATATACTGAATCTGTTAAAAATAAATTTCCGAATGAAAAAATAGTTATTATTTGTGCAGATATTGAAGATCAAATTATGGGCCTAGATAAGGAAGAACGAGAAAATTTTATGAAAGAAATCGGTTTGAACAAAACTGGTCTAAATAAATTAATTAGAGAAGGCTATGACCTATTAAATCTTGACACTTATTTTACTTCAGGACCGGAAGAAAGTAGAGCTTGGACAGTAAAAAAAAATACATTTGCTCCTCAAGCTGCTGCTGTAATACATACAGATTTTGAAAAAAATTTCATAAGAGCTGAAACTGTCACTTGCGATGATTTTATAAAATATGGAAGTTCTGAAAAATGTAAAGCTAATGGAAAACTAAGAATTGAAGGAAAAGATTATATCGTTAAAGATGGAGATGTATTATTCTTCCGTGTTAATCCTTGACCATAATCTTTTCATGCTAAAATAAACCAGGGTTGCTAAAAGAATTAAATAAATAATAACTTTAGTTCCAGTCCTGTGTCTTGCTTCTAAATGAGGTTCTGCTGCCCATGTAAGAAAAGCAGTAACATCTTTTGCCATTTGCAATTGAGATGCATTAGTTCCATCTGAATATTCGATTAAATCATCTGATAATGGACTTGGCATTTTAATTTTATTTCCATCCATGTACTTATTGTAATAAACACCATCTTCTAAAATAAAACCAATAGGTTTTTCTTCGTAGCCCATTAACACTGAATAAATATAATTAGCTCCACCAGGTCTTGCCTTGACTAATACAGACATATCAGGTGGATACGCACCACCATTAGCTGCTGTGGCTGCGTTAACATTAGGATAAGGACTTACAAAATGGTCGGAAGGTCTTCCTGGTCTTGTAAACATATCTCCATCGCTATTTGGTCCATCTTCTACTTCATAGCTTGCAGCGATAGCTTTAGCTTCTTCTAAAGTAAATTCTGGCCCACCCTTTTGGCTTAAATTTCGATAACTTAGATACTGCATTGAATGGCATGAGGCACACACTTCTTTGTAAACTTGATAACCTCTTTGTAGAGAGTCTCTTTCAAATTTTCCTGTTATACCAGCAAAACTCCAGTCAATTTTTAACAAGTCTTTGCTTGCAGAATATGCTTTTCCACAAAAAAATACTGTTATCAGAATAGTTGCTAATAATTTTATAAGATTATTTTTTTTCATTAGTTATATTGTCTGACTTAGCCATTGCTGTACTAAAACCTCCAGTTAAAACAGGCTCTGAAATGCTTGTTGGTAATGGATCTGTTTTTTCAAAGAAGCTTAAGGCCGGTAGAATAACAATAAAGTGAAGAAAATAGTAAATGGTAGCTATTCTTGCTAAAAATAAATAAATACCTTCTGCTGGAGCTGCTCCAAGATAGCCAAGTGCCAATACATCAACCACAAATATCCAGAAAAACTGTCTATAGATAGGTCTAAAGACTGCAGATCTAACTTTACTTGTATCAAGCCAAGGTAAAATTATTAAAACAAATAATGCTCCAAACATCAGTATAACTCCTCCTAATTTATCTGGAACAGATCTTAAAATTGCATAGAACGGTAATAAATACCATTCCGGGACGATGTGAGCTGGCGTAACAAGTGGGTTAGCTGGAATGTAGTTGTCTGCATGTCCTAAAACATTTGGTGAAAAGAATACAAAGCCGGAAAAAATAATCATAAACATCAGCAACGCAAAGATATCTTTCACTGTAATGTAAGGGTGAAAAGGTACTGTGTCTTTTGAAGGTTTTTTAATATCTATTCCGACAGGGTTATTATTTCCAGGTATGTGTAAAGCCCATATGTGTAAAACTACTAAGCCTAATATTAAAAATGGAATTAAGTAATGAAGACTAAAAAACCGATTAAGAGTTGGGTTGTCAACAGAATAACCTCCCCACAACCATGTAACAACACTTTCCCCAACCAAAGGAATAGCGCTAAATAAATTGGTAATAACCGTTGCTCCCCAAAAACTCATTTGCCCCCAAGGTAATACATAGCCCATAAAAGCTGCAGCCATCATTAAAATATAAATTAGTGTTCCTATTATCCATATTAATTCTCTTGGAGACTTGTAAGAACCATAAAATAAAGATCTAAAAATATGTATATAGACAGCAAGAAAAAACATTGATGCACCATTGCTATGTATGTATCTAATAAGCCATCCATAGTTCACATCTCTCATTATTTTTTCAACACTTTCAAATGCAAGATCTGCATGAGCAACGTAATGCATGGCCAAAACTATACCTGTAACTATTTGTGTTATTAAACAAAAAGTTAATATTCCACCAAACGTCCACCAATAGTTTAAGTTTTTTGGCGTGGGATAATCAGATAAATGTGCGCCCAAAGATAAAAGTGGCAACCTATCATTAAACCACTTTCCAGCTTTTGACTTTGGTATATACTCGTGATCACTCATTTTTATTATCCAATCTTAATTGTGTTACTGTCTACAAATTCATACTTTGGTATTTCCATATTTTTTGGTGCCGGTCCTTTTCTAACTCTCCCTGAAATATCATAGTGAGATCCATGGCAGGGACAAAACCAACCATTAAAATCTCCTTTGTCTTTCAAAGGTACGCACCCTAAATGTGTGCAAACTCCCACCATAACTAACCATTCATTTTTTCCATCCTTAACTCTATCTTTATCTTTTTGAGGATCTGGTAAATCTTTTAAATTAACTGATTGAGCTTCTAGAATTTCTTTGGGAGTTCTTCTTTTAACAAAAATTGGTTTACCTCTCCATAAAACTGTAATTGATTTTCCTGGCTCAACCTGACTTATATCTACCTCCGTGGTAGCTAATGCTTTAACTGATTCATCTGGATTCATTTGATGAATAAAAGGCCATATGGTTGCACCTATACCTACAGCACCAACAGTATAACTGGCTGTAAATAGAAAGTCTCTTCTGTGTTTTTTATCTTCTTGTTTGCTCATAATTAACTATTTATTATTAAAGATGTTTAATTAAAACTAATTCTGTCGCTTTTCTAGGGTCAAGAATGACACATAAATTAACTGTTAATGATAAATATAGTACTTTATAAACCAGATATACCTCAAAATACAGCTGCTATTGTTAGATTGGCAGCTTGTTTAAACTTAAAGATTCATATTATTGAGCCTTGTGGATTTAATTTAGACGATTCAAGGTTTAAAAGAGTGGCTATGGATTACATTAAACTTAGCCAGATAGCTAGATACCAAGACTTTAAAAGTTTTACAAAAAAAAATTCAACATCTAGAATAGTTCTGATGACTACTAAATCCAAAAAATTTTATCATCAATTTAAATTTAAAAAAAATGATTTTCTTTTTTTCGGTCGAGAAAGTGCTGGGGTGCCAGATGAAATTCATAAAAAAATCAAAGATAAATTAAAAGTTCCCTTGAGTGAAAAAGCAAGATCGCTTAATGTAGCAATGACAGTTGCAATAGTTGCTGCGGAAGCTCTTAAACAAAATAATTTTTTTAAATGAAAAACTTAATAGAAATAAAAAAGAAAATTACTAGTGACTGGTTTGAATCATTGCAAAGTAAAATTATTGACCAATTTCAGTTACTCGAAAATGAAGCTAGTAAAAAAAATAGAAAAAAAATTAAAATATTTATTAAAAGAAAATGGAGTAAAGATAATAAAAGAGAAGGAGGTGGAACCTCTTATCTTTTAAGTGATGGTGAATTATTTGATAAAGTTGGAGTAAACCAATCAACTGTTTCTGGTCAATTTGAAAAAGTTTATAGATCCAAAATTTTAGGAGCAGAAAAAAATGGAAAATATTGGGCTACAGGAATTTCTATAGTTGCTCACATGAAAAATCCTAAGATACCAGCATTTCACTTTAATACGAGATTTATTGTAACTTCAAAAGAATGGTTTGGAGGAGGTATGGATGCAACACCAAGTTATAAAGACACAAAAGAAAAAATAATTATTCATCAAAAACTTAAAAAAATATGTTTATTAAATCACAAAAATTACTATAAATATAAAAAATGGTGTGAAAATTATTTTTACCTACCACATAGAAAAGAACCACGAGGAATAGGAGGGATATTTTTTGATTACGAGACAAAAGATTGGGAGAAAAATTTTAAATTTGTACAAGACCTTGGTGTTGGTTTTATAGATATAACAAAACAAATAATCACGAGTAAACAAAAAATAAAGTGGAATGAAAAAGATAAAGAACAACAATTATATAAAAGAGGGAGATATGTTGAATTTAATCTTTTGTATGATAGAGGTACAAAGTTTGGATTAAATTCAGGGGGTAATACTGATTCAATTTTAATGTCTTTACCTCCTCAAGCTAAATGGAAATAAAATGGATAAAGAACCGATAACAGTTGAGGGTTTAGAAAAACTTAAATTAGAACTCGATCAACTCAAAAATGTAAAAAGACCACAAGTTGTTGCTGCTATTGCAGAAGCAAGATCTCATGGTGACTTAAAAGAAAATGCCGAATATCATGCAGCAAAAGAACAACAGGCTCAAATAGAGAGCAGAGTTATTGAAATAAATGATACTATTGCTAGAGCAAATGTAATTGATATAAAAAAAATTGAGAATAACGGCAATATAATTTTTGGTTCAACAGTAACTGTCAAAGAATTAGATGCCGATAAAAAGAAAACTTACAAAATTGTGGGCAAAGATGAGGCCGATATTTCTAAAAATCTAATCTACTTTAGATCTCCTATTGGAAAGGCACTTATAGGTAAAAGTCTTGAAGACATGATAGCTGTTGAAACACCTTCAGGTGAAAAAAAATTTGAAATTTTAAATATTCAGTATATTTAATTTTTTTATTTTATCAACGATACTTGTAACTTCTTGGATCTTTAAATTAAAATTATTTTCAACCCACCGTTTTTCTAATTCTTTAAGTGCAAAACCAATTTTTTTCCCATCCTCCAAGCCTTGTTCCATTAAATACTTAGCATTAAATGGAAAATTTGGAATTTCTATTTCATCTGTCTCTTTAATTGTTTTATACAACATATTAGCAGTAAAATTTTTCTCTGCACAATATATAAAAGTAATTAATTTTTTAATATTGGTCTTTCCAAGCTTATAAACATTTTTTTTTAAATCTTTTTTTAAATAATTTTTTTTATCTTTAAATTCTATGTAGTTGTTTGAGATGAAGCTTAAATTTTTTTTCAATTTATTAGAAATTTTATATTTATGACAAAAATATTCAAAATTATCTTTTTCATCTATTAAAAGTGTAGAAAAAATAGCTTCTGGTGTCTGGATTGTAATATTTTTTTTTTGTAGGTAGTATAATCGTTCAATTCTATCGAGGTATTTAAACTCTGGAAAAATAACTGAAAAAATATTTTTAATATCTTTATTCTCTAAGATATTATCGATATTCGTTAATTTAAATATTTTATAGAGCTCACTTAAAATTCGTTCCTTGGAAATATTTTTTATTCCATTGAGATTAAGCTTTATAGACTCTATTATAATAGCGTCAGATTGTTTACAGTTGTAATAAATTGAAAATCTAATGAATCTAATTATCCTTAAATAATCTTCTTCTATTCTTGAATTAGGTTCTCCGATGAATTTTATTTCTTTTTTCTTTAAGTCTTGTTTGCCATTCTGTGGATCATATATTTTACCTCTTATATCCATATAAATTGCATTAAAAGTAAAGTCTCTTCGTTTTGAATCTTGCAACCAATCATCCGTAAATAAAACTTCTGCATGTCTACCGTCTGTTTTGATATCCCTCCTTAGTGTTGTGATTTCAAATTTACTTGAATTGATAATGACTGTTATGCAGCCATGTTCTATACCAGTATCTATAATTTTAAATTCTGAGTTTTTAAATTTTTCTTTTATTTCTTCTGGGGAAAAAATTGATGCAATGTCAATGTCATCGATATTTTCATTAGTTAAAAACTTCCTTACACAACCGCCTACAAACATAGCAACTTGTTTATTTTTTTCTTTATTTTTTTCAAGAATATAAAATAATTTTTTAATATCCTTTGCTTTATAAAAAGGAAAAAATATTTTCTTTATTTTTTGAAAAAGAGTTATATTATTGGATAATTTTTCCATTTTTTTGGCTGGGGCACTAGGATTCGAACCTAGGATGGCGGTATCAAAAACCGCTGCCTTACCGCTTGGCTATGCCCCAGTATTATCGATTTGATATACCATAAAAAGTAATAATTAAATAGATTTTGTAAGTATACACCAGTAACTAGGAAATTTTTTCTTAATTACTTTTAGCCCCTGTGATGATGATTTTTTGTTGAGAAATGCTCCAAAACAAACTGAACCAGATCCTGTCATTCTTGAAAATAAACAATTTTTTTGCAATTGGATAAAATTTAATATTTTTTTTATTTTTTTGTGCTTCTTTTCAACTATGGTTTGCAAATCATTGTTTTGACTTTTGATCAATTCTATAAATTTATTTTTAGATGAAATCTTTAAGATACTACTTTTTAATGGTGCGTTAATTTTTTCTATTTTTGAATATATTTCTTTAGTGGAACAATTTATATTTGGATAAATAAGTACAAAATAAAGTAAATAATTTTTTTTAAACTTAAAAATATTTTTTAAACTTTGTTGGTATGATTGTGTAAAAAAAAATAATCTAAAATCAGAGCCTACTATCTTTTCAAAAATTGTTAATAATTTATTGTTAATATTATTTTTAAGAAAGTATTTTACAAGAAATGCAGCATTACTAGTTCCTCCTCCTAAGCCTCCAAATACTGGTATATTTTTATTTATTGTAATCTTATATTTTATTTTTTTATTTATTAAGTTGTGCTTTCTTAGTGCAGACAGGGTTTTAGATATTGAGTTTGTATTTTTATTTATATTTTTTGCAAAACGTCCTACAAACTTAATTTCATCTTTATTTGAATTTTTTATATTTATTTTATCGTGTAAATTTAACAACATCACACTTGATTGTATGTTGTGTAAACCATTTTTGGTTTTTTTTAAAACATTTAAAAATAAATTTATTTTAGAAAAAGATTTAATCATTGTTATTTTTAATTTTTAAGTCCAGATAATATTTTTTGTTTAATTTTG
>Ga0307986_10000545_pt1 | contig 27930 bp, 28 predicted proteins | sample EllFjometageno82_FD_203170 | JGI IMG/M metagenome (GOLD analysis project Ga0307986, IMG submission 203170) | Marine microbial communities from Ellis Fjord, Antarctic Ocean - #82 | ecosystem: Environmental > Aquatic > Marine > Unclassified | place: Southern Ocean | collected 2014-10-09 | reverse complement strand
TTTTTTTAGTCTGGACCACTTTTTCTGGGAACAGCGAGAAGTGCTGCCAGCAAAATAGTACGACCGCAATAGAGACGCCGCCGCCAATCAAGTAAATCCACATGTAGGCAACTTGAAATTGCTCAAAAAGGACCCAAACCAGGCTGAATGCAATGATTGATGCGGCCGATCGGGTAGCAATCACTCGCCCTAAAAACTCCGCTGTCTTCTCTTTCTTAATCCACTGAAGGGTTAATGAGCCGTTGATTGTTTCAAAGTAATGAAATCCAATAGACATGACTATTGTCGCCAAATAAAAGCTCATATTGGTTTCAACGAGGCCCGTTAGTATTATTCCACCGCCGAGCAGGGCGAGAGAGATGTACGCCAACTTCTGCTCTCGAATAAAAGCCAAAACAAAGATGACCGTGAAGGCTAAAAATCCAGGAACTTCTCTTAGGCTTTGAAGGATCCCCATTTCTGCGCCCGTAAAGTCGATCTCATCAATTGCAAAATTATTAAGCAGGTTAAGCCACACAGCCCAGCTTATAGCGGAGCCCACAGTCATTAGAAGGATTAATAGTTCGGGTGATTTGCGAGCGATTTTCATAGGGTGTTAATATACCTTTAAAAGGACCATTTAAAAGTTCTTTAAAGTCTCAATTTTTGACCAAGATAAGTGCGCTATCAAGGTAAAATGGATTTTTTGTTTTGATTCTTGTGATATGCCAAATGTAACACTGCCTGACGGCACAGTTAAATCTTACGACCAGGCATTAACGGTTGCAGAGGTAGCATCATCGATTGGTTCCGGCCTTGCAAAGGCCGCTATAGCGGGTGAGGTTGACGGTCAAATGGTTGACACGTCTTACATGATTGAGAGCGACGCATCCCTTGCTATCATTACCAATAAAGACGAGAGGGCGCTTGAAGTTATTCGCCATTCTACTGCCCACCTATTAGCACAAGCCACCCAGCAACTCTATCCAAAGGCCCAGGTAACTATTGGCCCTGTCATTGATAATGGTTTTTATTATGACTTCGCTTATAAGGACGGATTTTCAGAGCAGGATCTTGCAAAGATTGAAAAAAAGATGAACACGATTGTTAAGCAGAATTTGCCGATTGAGAGATTGGAGATGAGCCGTGAAGAGGCGGTTAATTTCTTTAAATCAAAGGGCGAGCACTACAAGGCAGAGATTATTGAATCGATTCCCTCTAACGAGGCTTTATCGCTATACAAGCAGGGCGACTTTGTAGACCTTTGTCGCGGTCCCCATGTACCTTCAACCAGTAAGCTTAAAGCGTTTAAGTTAATGAAGCTGGCAGGCGCTTATTGGCGCGGTGACTCAAACAATGAAATGCTTCAAAGGGTTTACGGGACGGCTTGGGAAAACAAGGAGGACCTTGAGACTCATTTGCATCGCTTGGAAGAGGCTGAGAAAAGAGACCACAGGAAGATTGGTAAGACTCAGAACCTTTTTCATACCCAGGAAGAGTCACCGGGAATGATTTTTTGGCACCCAAAGGGATGGACGCTTTATCAAATAATTGTCCAGTATATGAGCCAAGTTTTCAAAGACAATGACTACCATGAGGTCCACACTCCTGAGGTGATGGACAGATCAATGTGGGAAAAGTCAGGCCACTGGGATAAGTTTGGCGACGCTATGTTTACCACGCATTCAGAGAACCGTGATTACGCGATTAAGCCGATGAACTGTCCTGGACATGTTCAGATTTATAAGCAGGGACTTAAGTCTTATCGTGACCTGCCTTTGCGCTTAGCCGAGTTTGGATCGTGTCACCGTAACGAGCCCTCTGGAACGCTTCACGGAATTATGAGGGTTCGAAACTTTGTTCAGGATGACGCCCATATTTTTTGCACAATCGATCAAATTCAAGACGAGGTGTCTAAGTTTATTGACCTTACCTTTAAAGTTTATAAGCATTTTGGTTTCGAAAACATTGATATTAAACTCTCCACTCGACCGGAAAAGCGAGTTGGCTCTGACGAGGACTGGGATAAGGCAGAAGCCTCTTTGTCTGAAGCGCTCGACGCAAAAGGAATTAACTGGGAGCTTCAAGAGGGTGAGGGCGCTTTTTATGGCCCTAAGGTTGAATTTGTTTTAAAGGATTGCCTAGATCGTGAATGGCAGTGCGGCACAATTCAGGCCGACTTCTCTATGCCGGGCAGGCTTGATGCGCAGTATATTGCTGAAGATGGCTCCAAACAAACGCCCGTAATGCTCCACCGCGTAATCGTTGGATCAATCGAGCGATTTACAGGAATTTTAATTGAACATTACGAAGGAGCGTTTCCATCGTGGCTTGCGCCAATTCAAGCGGTTATTCTTAATATTTCTGAAAAACAAGAAGAATTTAGTAAAAATGTAGAGAAGAATCTAAAAAAACAAGGACTTAGGGTCATATCCGACTTGCGCAATGAGAAGATAGGCTTTAAAATACGCGAGCACTCGATGCAACGCTATCCTTATATTTTAGTGGTTGGAGATCGAGAAGTAGAAAATAACCAGGTGTCTGTTCGCCAAAGGGGCGGAGAGGATCTTGGTTCAATGTCTTTAGAGGCGTTGATTGAATTAATAAATCAGGAGTAATTATTAAAAAACCAAGCAGGGTAAAGACAAGGATTAATGAAAACATTAGTTCACCAACACTCAGAGTCATTAATGATAAGGGTGAGCAAATGGGAGTCCTTAGTAACGTTGAAGCTCTTGAATTAGCAGTAAGCGTCGGTTTAGACTTAGTTGAAGTTTCACCAAGTGCAGATCCACCAGTTTGTCGTGTTATGGACTTTGGTAAGTTTCAATATGAATTAAAGAAACAAAAGAATGACGCCAAGAAGAAGCAGAAAAAAACTCAAGTCAAGATGATTAAGTATCGTCCAGGAACTGAGGAAGGGGATTACCAAATCAAGTTTAGGAACTTGACAAAATTTTTAGAAAACGGAGACAAAGTTAAGGTCGTTATTTGGTTCCGTGGCAGAGAAGTGCAGCATAGAGAGATCGGCGCACTTATGTTAGATCGAATTGAAAAGGATACAGAAGAATTTGCCGTTGTTGAGCAACGTGCAAAAATGGAGGGTCGCCAGCTTGGCATGATGCTAGCACCCATATCGAAGAAAAGTAAGGCGCCTGTCGCCCGAAAAATTGAACCCGAAAAGGGTGAAGGAGTAAATGATGCCGAAGTTAAAGACAAATAGAGGTGCTGCAAAGCGCTTCAAAAAGACCGCTAGCGGTCAGTACAAAAGTAAACACTCGCACTTGAGGCATATTCTGACCAAGAAGAGTACTTCTAGAAAACGATCATTGCGTTCACCAGACTTCATTGACAAGGCTGACGTTCCAATGGTTAGAAAAATGTTACCTTACAGCTAAACTAGGAGTACTACTATGGCAAGAGTTTCAAGAGGTGTGCAGGCGCACGCCAAACATAAAAAAATATTAAAGAAAGCCAAGGGTTACTATGGTGCTCGTTCTAAAGTTTATCGCGTTGCTAAGCAGGCGGTAATCAAAGCTGGACAGTATGCCTATCGTGACCGTCGTCAACGTCGTCGTCAGTTCCGTAGATTATGGATCGTACGTATCAACGCTGAGGCAAGGAACAATGGCTTGAGCTACTCACAATTTATCAATGGCCTTAATAAAGCTGGTGTTGAGATTGATCGTAAAGTTCTTTCTGACATTGCCATCTTTGATAAAGATGCCTTTGCAAAAATTGCGGATCAGGCAAAATCTGCTTTATCTGAGTAGTAAAATCTTACTAAAAGACTGTAACTTAGGTTACAGTCTTTTAAACAGAATAATAGAGCAGGCATTTTGATTAAGAAGATTATCACCGACGCCACAAATTCGATAGCGAGTGCTATGGACTTGAAGGCTCTTGACGACTCAAGAGTGCTCTATCTGGGTAAAAAAGGTGAACTAACCGACCTACTAAAAGGATTGGGTAAGCTCTCTAAAGAAGAGCGTCCAGTCATGGGTGAGGCGATCAATGAAGCCAAAGTTCAAATACAAAAGCTTATAGAGAGTCGCAAGAATGAGCTCGAAGAAATTGCTCTAACGAAACGACTTCTTGATGAAAAAATTGATGTCACGCTTCCTGCAAGAAACTTTGAGAAAGGAAGTCTACATCCGATTACCCAAACACTGAATCACATACAAGATATTTTTACCAAGGCCGGCTTTGAAATAGAAATTGGCCCTGAAATTGAAGATGATTTTCATAACTTTAGTGCACTAAATATTCCAGAGCACCACCCTGCAAGGGCGATGCATGACACCTTTTATTTTGATGCAAATACCGTCTTAAGAACCCACACATCACCCGTTCAAATTCGAACTCTAGAAAGACAAGACCCGCCCGTTAGAGTTATCGTTCCGGGTAAGGTATATCGCTGCGACTCTGACGTAACCCATACGCCAATGTTTCACCAAGTGGAAGGGCTTATCGTTGATAAAGAGGCATCTTTCTCTCAGCTCAAGGGTCTTTTAATTGACTTTTTAAGGGCTTACTTTGAAAAAGACGACCTTAAAGTTCGTTTCCGTCCATCATATTTCCCGTTTACAGAGCCCTCAGCTGAGGCCGACATTGAGTGCGTAATTTGCGCAGGAGAAGGTTGCCGCGTTTGCAAGAAGTCAGGATGGCTCGAGGTACTTGGATGCGGCGTTGTTCATCCGAACGTTTTAACGGCTGTCAATATAGATCCAAACGAGTTTTCTGGGTTGGCTTTTGGGATGGGCGTTGAGAGATTAGCGATGCTAAGGTATAGCGTCAATGACCTGAGATTATTCTTTGAAAACGATGTACGTTTTCTAAACCAATTCTAGTGCAAAGGAATAGCGTATGAACATTTCAACTAGATGGATAAGAGAATGGGCTAACCCAGATGTTGGCGATAGTGAGCTCTCTGAGAAGCTAACTATGGCAGGTCTTGAAGTAGACAGAATTGCCCCAGTTGCTCCCGCATTTGAAGGCCTGGTTGTTGGTCACGTTGTTAATTGCGAAAAGCACCCAAACGCGGACAAGCTTAGCCTCTGCGAAATTGATATTGGTGATGGCAGCAATCTGCAAATAATTTGCGGCGCTCCAAATGTAAAAAAAGACTTAAAAGTTGTCGTTGCGACGGTCGGCTCAGTCCTACCAAGCGGACTAAAAATCAAACGCGCAAAGCTTAGAGGCGTTGAATCAAACGGTATGCTTTGCTCAGAATCTGAAATCGGACTTTCAGAGAGTCATGAAGGAATAATAGAGCTTGATGGGCCCTCTACTCTTGGCGAAAATATTCGGTCCACTCTTGATCTTGATGATCAAATCATTGAGCTTGATATTACGCCTAACAGGGGCGACTGCTTCAGTGTACTGGGTGTTGCAAGAGAGGTTTGTGTTAACTACAACCTTTCAATGCCATTAATTAACTATAAAGCCGATCAAAAAGGCAATACACCATTTATCTCAAAAGTTACCAATCCGAATGAATGTGCAAAGTATTTAACGAGAGTTATTGAGGGTGTTGATAATAATGCAGAGACGCCAAAATGGATGGCTCAAAAATTGTTGCGAGCTTCTCAGCAATTGCATTCACCGATAGTAGATATTACGAATTATGTTTTATTAGAGCTCGGCCAGCCGATGCACGCTTTTGATTTAAAAACAATCAACGGCGACATTAAAGTTAGATCTGCACAGAAAAATGAAAAACTTGAGCTGTTAAATGGACAAACGGTTTCGCTTAGTGAAAAAACACTAGTTATAGCCGATGAAAGCTCAGCGATCGCAATTGCTGGCGTTATGGGCGGAATGAAGACTGCCACCATGCCTGACTCATCTGAAATTTTACTAGAGAGTGCCTTTTTTGATCCAATAGCTATCGCCGGTATAGCAAGGTCTTATGGACTTCACACCGAGGCTTCGCTTCGCTTTGAAAGGGGAGTGGATTTTCATATTACTCACCAGGCTTTGGAAAGGGCGACCGAGCTAGTCCTTGAGATTTGCGGCGGTAAGGCTTCACAGATTAACGACTGTATTGACTCAAAATCACTCCCAGCGCTCGAGCCAATAGACATTTCTAATGATAAGATTTCAAAGGTCTTAGGTTTTGATTTAGAGCCGTCTTGGATTGAATCAAAGCTTAAGTTTCTTGAATTTGAGTTCACAACCAATAGTGGTAATTCATGGACGATTAAGCCGCCAAGTTTTCGCTTTGATATTCGAATTCCTGCCGACATAATTGAAGAGTTAGCGAGGCTTTATGGGTACGATAAAATTCCAGTACAAAGGCTCTCGATTAACGCCAACATATCAACCTCATCTCAGGCAGCAATTAGCGCCAATGAATTTTCAAATTCTCTCGTCAATAGAGGCTATAAGGAAGTCATTACATATAGCTTTATTTCGCATGAGATGCATGAGCTTGTTAGCCCTAATGCAGCAAAAATATTATTAAAAAACCCGATCTCTGATGACATGGCGGTTATGCGCTCAAGCCTATGGCCTGGACTGATTCAATCTGCTAAGTCAAACATCAGAAGAGGTCACCATAATGCTAGATTCTTTGAATTAGGCCAATGCTTTTCAGGAACATCGGTTGCAGACCAAGTCCAAAAAATTGCTGGAATTATTTGCGGCAACCGTTACGACTCGCAGTGGAGCGGAAGTGAAAGAGAGGTTGACTTTTTTGATGCAAAGTCAGACGTTCAGTCGCTATTATTTCATTCCAAGAGTGAATATGCCTTTGAGGCGGCTGACCACCCAGCCCTGCAGATGGGTCAGAGCGCTAAAATTATGAAAGGGAAGGAGCTTATTGGCTGGATAGGGGCACTATCTCCCAAGCTTCAGAAGACACTATCAATGCCAAATTCTTTTCTTTTTGAAGTTAATCAGAAGTCGATTGATCAGGGTGAAATTTCATGTTACGAGCCTTTTTCTTCTTTTCAGGCCTCCCAAAGAGATATAGCGGTTGTGGTATCCAAAGAGATTACTGCTGACCAGCTTATCAATTCAATCAGGTCATTAAAGCAAGACGATCTTATTGACGTTAACTTGTTTGACGTCTATGAGGGTGAGCACATCGATGAGGGCAGCAAAAGTATCGCCTTGAATCTCACGTATCAATCCATAGAAATTACATTAACTGATGAACAGTTGGCTGAAAAAGTTAGTAAAATAGTGGCTCATTTAGAATCAAAATTTTCCGCTAAACTTAGATAAAAAAAATATGTCGCTTACAAAACAAGATATTGCAAACACCCTCGTTAAAAAAACAGAACTCTCCCAAAGCCAAGCACTCGCTCTAACCAATCAGTTTTTCGATCAAATAATTGAAACCCTTAAAACGGGTGAAGAAATTAAGTTGTCGAGCTTTGGTAATTTTGTTGTTCGAGAGAAAACAGCTCGACCTGGTAGAAACCCAAAAACGGGTGAAGAGGTTATGATCAGTGCCAGAAAAGTTGTGACTTTTAAAGCAGGCCCAAAATTAAAACTAGCGACTCAAACCGGTAAGCTTTAACTCTAGTCGCTTATCGCGACCATAAATCCTTTTACTATTGGAATGACACTAAGCATTACAAGTTGCTGTAGGTTTTCATCCGCTGTCTTGCCGCTCGCCACTCTTTTCTTAAGTGAAGGGGCGTAGTCATCGTCTAGAGAAAATGACACAAATAGCAGCTCTTTTTCATTTTCTAGTTCGCCTTCATTCTGAACCATCTCGACGTCGTAAATTGCATTCGGCTCCTCAGTCAACTTGTTAACAAAAAGGATTGTCTCATTGAAGTGGAGAAAGAACCTTTCTGCCGGGCAGCTCGAAGATTTTTTTAGTTCCAGATCACCCTCCGACATGGCGCCTGCTATCTGGTCGAAGTGTTGATCCGTTAGCCTTACGTATCTGGTATCAAGGTAATCTCCAAGGTCATTGTCACCTTCGTACTCTTTTATATATTGAATCAACTCTTTAAGCATAAATTAATAAATGAGGAAATGTAAGAAAGGATTTTATCAAAAACCAATACAACGGTTAATCAAAAAGTGTATTAATTGCCTGAGAATTTTGAAATTACGATCAGTTACTTTCTAATTATTCTCTAAGTATATTTTTGCCATACTGTATCCTATGCGATAGATTAATAATTGAAGATTAAAAATGGCAGAAAACAAATACTTTTATCAAGATGGGTATTCAGCTCAAGAAGAAAAGAAACTAAAGCGAAACGAAGAGTGGGCTGGTAAATCTCTAGAAGAGGTTAAAGAGGGTATTGCTAATGACTCATTGGATGTAGACCAGTACGGCGCTTTTTCAATTGAGTTTTGGAAGGATGAAAGCTTGGTATGGGCTTGTTTAAAGGCGGAGCATGACATTGAACTAGTTTTTAATCATGTCCGTAAGTTTTTATGGCGTGATAAAGGGTTTGTTCTTGGCGCTATGAACGAAAAGTGGTTCTACCCTTTGACAAGTATCGAGTTTCAGGACCAGGAGTTTAATTACTTTGATTATATTCATGAATCTCTAAAGCAAGATCCAGATGTTATTGCTGCATTAAATAAATTAAACAATCTAGAGGCTTCATGATGCCAAAGGTTCACTAGTAACAATTTTTATTAGTAAACCTTTTTCTAACCAAGACTTTTAACGTGCTCTACAGTTTTCTTGTAAAGATATTCAAGGTTGTCTTTGTGGGTTCGATCAATAATTCTTTGATCATTATCACTATGATGAAGAATGTCATGAATAAGACCGTATACTGATTTCATGTTTTTACGATCTTTGCTCTTGAGATTGTAGTCAGCCACATCGAGCCATCTGCCATCTTTTGATGTAATAATCTTGTCTATCTGCGTAATAACTTCGCTAATGTCTGTATTTAAACCCATAAAATTATTTTACTGTTATAGTAGTATTTTTAGTTGGCTGTTTTAGAAAATACCTAACCTTTAGATAGGGTTATTGGTATCAAACTTTTAGGTGTTTCTTTTGCTTTTCTTTTATCCAGCGTACCCGTTTACGCCATAGTCTATAAGATCCTGGCTTGAGATTACTTTGCATGATGCGTTTGACCTCAGGCTCTTTGATACCGAATTCTCTTTCAATATCTGAAAAGGTTGCCTCATCGCTCCAAGCCATTTCTATCAATCCATTTACATTCATATTTTAGAGATATTTATTAGGAGGCTTGATTGGAGCTACCAAATTGAATTTGATAAATCTCAAATATAGTAATCGACATTGCAGCAATGATTGGACCAATAAAGAGGCCCAAGATACCAAACTTAATAATTCCAGCAAACGTTGAAAGGACGGTAATCAGAGTATGGTTTAAAGCACTTTGACGATTCATAGAGCTTGATAGCTTCTTAATAATAACAGGCCTTAGAAAATTATCAATTAATGTGCCCGCTAAAATCGCGCCAAAAAAGATGATGATAAATGCATTTACCGTCTCCCCTGTTGCAAACAAATAGATTGATAACGGAAGCCATACCAGTATTCCGCCAAGCACAGGAATAAAGCTTGCAAGAGCCATTGCAACGCCGAAAAATAAAGCTGGCAAGCCAACAATCATTACCCCTATTGCAAAAGCAACTCCTTGCGTTAATGAAACTAAAAAGACGCTACCTACAAGCGTTAAAGATAATCCTGAGAACTGATTAAGGAGTAAGTTATCAATTTTTTGGTCAAGAGGAGATGCCTTTTTAATCTTCTCAATGAACGATGGCCCATCAACATAAAAGTAATAAAGAGAAAAGATTGTAATAATAACGAAAAAGATAAACTGACTAGACAGCGTTGTAATGCTTTTTAAGATTACGATTGAGAAGTCTTTAACAGCGATAGCAATGGATTCAAGATTATTACGAAGAGAGCTATCAAGAAACTCACGAATCGAGTCAGATAAAGGCAATCCCATAATTACTTCGTCTGTTATTCTACTAATTTCACCCATTTTAAAGTCACTCTGTAGCTTATTAATAAGAGCCGTAATCTCAATACCGCTAACCAGCAAGATGTATCCAAGGGGTAATATTAAAAGGGTAGTGACGAGGATCGTCATAATTATTGCAGCACGATTTTTTGAGTATTTCTGAGATAAATTAAGAAAGCTACTGTAGGTTGATATGCAAATCAATAGAGACAAGAAAAGGTATGCGATGAAGGGAGTAAATAGCCAAACTAAAGCAAGAATTGCGAGAGCTAAAAGAATTAATACCAAGCCGTTCCCATGGCTTTTATTGATGTTTCCTTCCAAAACTACTCCTTTAGGTTATATAGCTAGTTGAGAATTATAGACACTCAAATGCATATCTTAAAGTAGTTCTAGGAATTTGTGCGGAGATTTAATTTGAAAAAGACTTGGCGTTGGTTATTACAATTCTAAGATTGCTAAGATTTTAAGCTCATTTATTACTTCTTTTGCCATCATAAGATATACTATATTCTTTTGATAAATGGCAGTTATATATGCAAACGGCTTATCTAGCAGGTGGTTGCTTTTGGTGCGTAGAAGCAATCTTTCAGCGCGTCAACGGCGTTAAACAATTAGAAAACGGCTATTGTAATGGAGCTACTCAAAATCCATCTTATGAGGCAATATGTAGTGGCCAAACTGGACACGCAGAAGTCTTAAGAGTTGAGTACGATGAGAGCGTTGTTTCGTATGAATCCTTGTTAGAGGTTTTCTTTGAGACGCATGATCCAACTTCTTTGAATCAGCAGGGCGCTGACAAAGGGACTCAGTACCGCTCCGCTGTTTTTTATACCAATGACCTACAAAAGCAAGTTGCTACATCGGTGATTGGAAAGGTCAAGGGCGCAGTGACAGAGATTACTGAGCTCGACGTGTTTTATCCTGCCGAGAGTTATCACCAAGACTATTACAATAACAACTCAAATCAGCCCTACTGCCAAATGGTTATCTTGCCAAAAATAAACAAATATTTCAAGTAAAAAATAATGAAAGATCAGGAACTACTCAGATACTCTAAGCAAATTATGCTGCCTCAAATTGATATTGATGGGCAGCAAAAAATTATGGACTCTACAGTCCTGATTATCGGTATGGGCGGTCTTGGGTCTCCAACTGCGCTGTATTTAGCAGCGGCAGGAGTGGGACACATAATTATTGCTGATTTTGACCAGGTAGAGCTATCAAACCTGCAACGTCAGATTATTCACCAAACGAAAGATATTGGTGAGGACAAGGTAAATTCTGCGAAAAATAAATTGACCGCGCTTAATCCTGAGATTAAAGTAACAATCGCAAATGAGCTAGTTCATACGGGTAATCTGTCTACATTAGTTAAAGATGTGGACCTTGTTTTAGATGGAACTGACAACTTTGAAAGCCGCTTTGAAATTAATAAAGCATGCGTTGAGTTTAAGAAACCCCTCGTTTCGGCAGCGGTAATTCGGTTCGAAGGCCAGGTCTCTGTCTTTAAGGGCTATGAGAAAGATCAGCCTTGCTATCAATGCCTCTATACTGAAGAGGGTGATGACAATGAGAGTTGCGTTCAAAATGGCGTTTTAGCCCCAGTAGCTGGACTCATTGGAACTATTCAGGCATTACAAGCTATCAAAGTTATATTGAGCTTAGGGGACGAGCTATGCGGAACTCTTCTATTGGTTGACGGATTGGATTTAAGTTTTAGAAAGATTAAAATTAGTAAAGACTTAAAGTGTTCTATATGTAATCTTAATTAAATATTAGTTATTTTTTTGGAGTTTAAAAATGGAAGATTATTCAGTTATTCTTATTCAAATTATTTCAGTTGGTTTTGGGTATTTATTTTTTAGAATTGTAAAACCAAAAATAAAGTCTGGTAAGAAAGAGGTTTACTATGCAAGGTTATTTTTAGCGTGGAGTCTTTTTGTTTCAACTTCTTTTACTATGCGTGATTTTGCTAGTGGACCAAGCTTAGAGGGCTTAGAGATTTGGCTCAGGGTATCAATACCTTTTGCTATTTTTGCAGCAATTGCTGGTTATCTTTATGGAAAGTTTAGTAAGTAATTACTTACAGCAGCACAAAAATTAATGAATAGAATTATGAAAACTGAATCAGATGGAAAGGTTTTGTTTAATCAAGAATGCAGTATCTGTAACTTTGAAATTAAGCACTATAAAAAACGCTCAGAGCTCAAATATGAGAACTGCAGTCGCAAGGGTGACAAGTATCTCAAGGCTCTATATGTTGAGTTTCCAGATGGCTCTGAGATAAAAGGAGTTGATGCTTTTATCTACGTTTGGAGTAATACAAAGGGCTATGAGTGGCTTGCAAAGTTTGTGAGCATTCGAGTTGTATTCACTGTTGCAAAGCTAGTCTATGCTGCACTTGCATTCATACTGTACTGGCGATTTAAGCTTTTTAATCGAATCTTCCAATCAGACAGCGCTTAAGACAACAAACTAAGCCATAACGATGCAAAAGAATACAACTAACCTGACGCATAAAAGAGTCCTAGGGGTTGCTATTCCAATAGTGCTCGCCAATGCTACGATTCCTATTCTAGGTGCAGTTGACACTGCAGTTGTAGGACAGTTGGGGCTAGCTGTTCCTATCGGAGCTGTTGGAATTGGGGCAATCATAATCACGGCGATCTATTGGCTCTTTGGTTTTTTACGAATGGGTACAACTGGCCTTACTGCGCAGGCTATCGGTTCGGGCGATAAGTCCGAGACCTCCGCTCTATTAGTAAGGGGCATTATTATTGGCCTCGTCGCTGGATTGATATTAATTATTGCCCAGGTCCCTTTATTTTTAGGCGCACTCCAGGTATCTCCAGCATCAATCGAGGTGGAGGGATTGGCGCAAAAATATTTGCAGATTAGGGTCTATAGCGCACCAGCAGCAATTGCTCTTTTTGGGATCACGGGCTGGCTGATTGCCAAAGAAAAAACCAGGGCAGTGTTAATTCTTCAGCTGCTACTGAATGGCATTAACATAATTTTGGATTTAGTGTTCGTTTTGAAGCTTGGCTGGGGCGTTGAAGGTGTTGCTATTGCCACAGTGATAGCTGAGTGGTCAGGGCTTATTTTTGGACTTTGGCTTGCCAGGGAAGGGTTTAATAATGGTTACTGGAAAAACTGGGTTCAAATTTTTGATAGAGCCCGCCTTGTGCAAATGGCGAGAGTTAATAGTGACATAATGATTCGATCAATATTGCTCGAGATTGGCTTCGTTAGTTTCTTATTTCTAGGGTCAAGCTTTGACGATGCAACGTTGGCGGCAAACCAAGTTCTAATTCAATTTTTAAATATTACCGCTTACGCGCTCGATGGTTTTGCGTTTGCAGCAGAGGCTTTGGTTGGGCAGGCGCTTGGCGCTAAAAATCGACATCTTTTTCGAAAATCAGTGGTAATGACAAGTCAATGGGGGGTTGGTTCCGTGATTCTAATGGCGTTAGCTTTCTTTGTATTTGGGAATAGCATCATTAATGTCATGACAACTGCTGAAGATGTAAGGGCTGTTAGCTATGTGTATTTGCCGTGGATGGTTTTAGCTCCTTTGGCCGGCGTTGCTGCGTGGATGCTAGATGGTATTTTTATTGGCGCTACAAGAACAGCTGATATGCGCAATATGATGTTTATTTCTTTTTGTGTATATTTAATTGCTTTAGCACTACTTCTACCTAACTATGGAAATCATGGGCTTTGGGCTTCATTGATTATATTTTCAATAGCCAGAGGAATTACTCTAGGATTTAAGTATCCTGCCTTAGAGGGCTCTGTAGATTTAAAGTAATATTTAGTTAGTCTAGGTATCCAAATTTACCACTATTAAAGTCATCTATTGTTTGTTTTATTTCTTCATTAGTGTTCATCACGAACGGGCCATATGAGGCAATAGGCTCATCGATAGGCTCGCCGCTAAGAATTAGAATAGTCGTATCCTCATCTGCCCTAATGGTGAACTCTTTACCATCATTTTCGAAAAGCACAAAGTGGTTTGTTGGAGCCTTTTCAATGTTGTTAATCATTGCGCTGCCTTTTGTGACTAATAGGCCAGTATTGTGATTGGAATTAAAGCTAAAGCTAGTGCCTTTTCCTTTATTAAGGTGGACATTGTAAAGGCTTAAAGGGGTAAACGTAGAGGCTGGACCTTTGTTACCTTCAAAATCACCCGCGATAATGTCAACAGACCCAGCATTGTTTTCTAGCTGAACCGTGGTAATATTTTTTTTATTAAGGTTTTGGTATTTGGGTTTCGTCATTTTATCTTTGGCAGGAAGGTTAACCCAGAGCTGAACCATTTGCATCTCCCCACCTTTTTTACCAAAGTTTTTCTCATGATATTCTTTATGAAGAATGCCAGAACCTGAGGTCATCCACTGCACATCACCCTCTGCAATGATCCCTCCACCACCGCTACTATCATGATGCTCAACTCTTCCTTTGTAAGCAATCGTAACGGTTTCAATTCCTCTATGAGGGTGAGAGCCTACGCCTCTTGGCGCTCCATTATTTGGCGGGAAGTAGTGCGTAGGCCCGTAGTCCATCAATAGAAATGGGCTCATACGCTTCATAGTAAGGGGCTCCTCTCTTCCAAGGATTCCATGAACCCTAAAACCGTCACCTACAAAATGAAGATTACCTGGTGCAATTACTGCCTCTATTGTTCTAAATGCCATTGTATTTAATGTGATCTTAAAGATAAAAATTATAAATGTATTTTACCAATCGCTCTGTTTATTTATTAAAACAGAGTGTTTCATTCATTGAATTAATCTCAATTTATTCTGCAAAATAAATACTGTGCTCCATAATCATTCTAAATTAGAATGTAAGCTTTACTTCTGCCTTTTTGATTTTGATAAAAAATATCCTCGTCTTTAAACACATGCCCTCTCAAAATCCAGGTATTTTTCGAGATTTTGCGAATGATCAACACGTTAGTTTTCATGAAATTGACCTTCATGCTGGGGACAGGATCCCTAATTTAGAAAAGTTTGATGGCCTCTGGGTGATGGGGGGCTCTATGAATGTTTGGGAAGAGGAAGAGTTTCCTTGGCTGATTGAGGAGAAAGAGGCTATTCGACATGCGGTTGAAGATTTAAATATGCCATTTTTAGGCATTTGCCTTGGGCATCAGCTCCTTGCTGAGGCGATGGGAGGAAAGGCAATCAATACTGGAAGGTATGAAGTAGGTCTATTTGAAATTGAGCCCACTCAAGCAGGCCTTAATCACCCACTTCTAAGTAACCTTAAGGATTCTGAAAAATGGGTTAATGCACACCTAGTTGAGATTACTCAAGAGCCAGAAAACGCTGTAGTGCTTGCAAGCTCTGATAATTGCAAAAATCATATTATGCAGGTAGGCGATAAGGCTTATTCTTGTCAGTTTCATCCAGAGGTATGTGCCCACACCTTGGATGGATGGATGAAAATTCCTGGAGTCCCTGATTTCTTTGAAAAGTTAAGCATTAATGGTCTTGAGGATTTAACAACTAGCATTACTAAAAATTTAGATATTAATAATAAGGCTTCATTTTCACTGTTTAAAAATTGGTGTGATTTAGTATTTGACTAAATCATCTTGCTTTTTTATGACTAAACATATTGTTGTTGCATTGCAATACAATCAATGTCAAAATCTAGAATCAATTAATTTTTTTTATAACTATGACTTCTAAACATTGCTCTGAGTGTTATCAAGCATTCGGTTGCGGTTTGGGGACAGGTAACTGCTGGTGCATGAGCTTTCCCCCTATTATGTCTCCCACTACTGAGCAAGACTGTTTTTGCCCATCTTGCCTTGGCGTTGCAATTAACAATAAAATTGAGTCACTTATAGATAAGAATGGTATGGAAAGTTTTCAAAAACTTGCTGAGCCATATCGAAGCCAGCCTAAGCTCATTAAGAGTGTTGATTTCACGATAGAAGATGATCTATATGTGTTTAGTAAATGGTACCTAATCAAGCAGGGCGAATGCTGCAGAAATGGCTGCAAAAACTGTCCTTATTAATAAATAGTAAATTATGCATAAATTTGACGACAAAGCCTCCAAAATATTATTAAACGTTCTTTCTCATACCATTGAGCGCTTAAGTATGGATCCGCCAACGTTAGATTATCCAAAGTCGGTTAATTTTTTTGAAAAAAATGCTAAAAGCCTTATTTCTGAGGCAGGCAATTCTATTGATACCGTTTTTGATCAATATAAAAATACAATCGAGCAGAGCATTATTTCTGTTGATTCTCCGAGAAATTTAGCTTTTATTCCTGCTGCGCCAACCAAGGCGTCCATGATTTTTGATTTAGTCGTTTCTGCTGGCTCCCTTTGTGGGGTTTCATGGCAAGAGGCGAGCGGGGCGGTCTGGGCAGAAAATCAAGTCATAAGGTGGATAGCAGATCTTGTTGGCTTACCTGAAAGCGCTGGAGGCTGCTTTGTTGCTGGAGGTACAAACGGTAACCTATCTTCGCTGGTCGTTGCGAGGGAAGAGTTTCGTAAAAAAAATTCAGGTAGCTCGAGGCGTTTGGCAATTTTATGCTCGGATCAAACCCACTCTTCAGTCAAAAGTACCGCAATCGTTATGGACTGCGAGGTGATTGTTGTGTCAACAAATGAATCCTTTCAGTTGACACATGAGCGGATTGAAAATGAACTTGAGAGTCATTCTGAAAAGTATGAGAATTTTGATATATTTGCAGTTGTTGCAACTGCAGGGACCACAAATTTAGGCGTTATAGATGACATCAAGGGTATATCTGATTTTGCAAAAAAGAACAAAATCTGGTTTCATGTTGACGGCGCATATGGCGGCGCAGGTCTTCTTTCAGACAACGTCAAAGATTTATTTAGTGGTGTTGAGAATGCGGATTCATTTATCGTTGATCCGCACAAGTGGCTTTTTGCTCCGCTTGACTGCGCGGCGGTTATTTATAGAGATAAAAGTTTAGCGGCAGAAGTGCACGCCCAAAAGGCGAGTTATTTGGATATTCTTCATGACGATGAGGAGGGTGACAACCCTTCGGATTACGCTTTTCATTTATCAAGAAGAGCCAGAGGCTTGCCGCTATGGTTTTCCTTGTCAGTATACGGAGTGGAGGCCTATCGAAATGCGGTCGAGAGTTCGCTTAATATTGCTAGCTACACTGCGGATGTAATTCAGCGCTCAGAGCATTTATCACTATTGATTAAACCGACACTTTCAATCGTTGCTTTCGAGCGTATTGGTTGGGACTGGTCGGATTATAAGAGCTGGTCAAAAAAACAACTTAAAAAACAAATTTGTTTTGTTGTCCCGTCCTCCGTTAGGGGCGCTCCAATTCTGAGATTTGCTTTTGTAAATCCAGGAACAACAGAGGCAATCGTCGATGAGATCTTGTTGAGCTTAGAGTAAAGATCTGCTCATGAGATGCTTCACTATAGATAGAGTAAGGTTTACTTAATTGGCTTGTCTTTTTTTGGTTTTTTCTTCTCTTTTCTAGAGTCTTTTCCCTTAGCCATAATATATCCTTTGTGTTAGTAATTAAGTAATGCTTTTATTATCTCCTTTTTATAGCTCTAAAAACACTTCAATAATTCTAAAGCTCAATAAATTCCTTTAAATCTTCATCTAGTTTTTTGTCTTATAGAGTAGAATTAAGTCCATGAAAAAAACGATATTTCTCATTTCAATGATTGTATTTTTGACAGGATGTAATTCTGCAGAAAAAGAAAAAGAAAACAGTTTAGATTTAGCTGTTGCCTCAGGTGAAGAGGTTTTTAATAAAAATTGTGTAAGCTGTCATGGATCGGAAGGTCGCGGCCTTGCAGAAAATTGGAAAGTTAAAGATGAGAATGGTAACTTCCCAGCGCCGCCACTTAACGGCACAGCTCATACTTGGCATCACTCACCGGCTCAACTGCTTTATACAATTAATAATGGTGGGATTGATATGGGCGGTCAAATGCCTGCATTTAGTGAGCGACTCAATGAAGAGCAAAAGCAAGCTTTGATTGATTATATTTATAGTTTATGGCCGAGCGATATTCAAACAAAATACGATCAGAGATTTAAATAAAAAATATCTAGATTTGGGCTTTATAATATTTAACTTTTCCTTACAAGGAGTATCAAATTGAATGATGACCAGGTAGAAAAAATACTAAAAGAGCTCAGAGACATTCGCGGCGTTATGAATAAGGCGTACCAATTATTTTGGGGAGCAAGTTTGTTGCTTTTATTAATTCTTGTTGTTGATTTTATTTAAACAAGTGATTAGACAAATCGTACAAATAGGAAACCCCGCTCTACGTCAAATTGCGGATGCAGTTAAAGAGAGTGAAGTCGCCTCTACTGAAATTCAAAATCTTATTGATGACCTTATTGAAACAATGAGGAGTGCAAATGGTGCCGGCTTAGCGGCAACGCAAATTGCGGCTCCGTATCGAATCTGCGTTATAGAGGTTAATAAAAATCCGCGTTACCCTTACAAGCCTGATATTCCTTTGACAGTTTTGATTAATCCTAAAGTAACCTTCCTAACAGAGGAAAGAATTAATGTTTATGAGGGCTGCTTATCGGTCCCGAACTTAAGGGGTAAGGTGGATAGATGCCCTGAGATCCTAATTGAAGGTTTTGACCGTGACGGACAGAGTCTGAGCTTTGTTGCAAAAGGTATAAGTGCTGGAACTTTTCAGCATGAGCTTGACCACCTTGATGGGCTTGTCTTTACGGATCGAATGAAAGACGCCAGCTCACTCACAACGATTGATGAGTTTACTGCAAACCATGAAGAGGAGTTTAAGCAGCAAGTTATCAATATCGTTAAGAATTACGGCAGTTAATACTAGCTCTAGTTCACATTGAAATATAAATAGACGAACCCTCGAAACTATTTAAAAGTTCTAAGTAGTTGTTATTTAATAATTTACTTACATATCCTTCTGTATTTGACCCAATTTAGAGGAAAATTTTGTCGTTTTTTTGTTTCAAATTGTTTATACTAAATTTCGTAAGGGCTAAAAAAAGTTCTTATAAGTAAAAAGGAGAGAGTTTACTTAAAACAAAAAAAATAAGGAGAAATTGTTTTGGAAGATCAAATCTTAGCTTTAACAGCAGAGTTAGCTGCTGTCAAAAGTGCGGCTCAGGTCACAAACACCATGTTTGCTGAAGCGTACTATTACTTAACAATTCCTTTGATGGTTATTATTCATGCTGGCTTCCTTCTCTATGAGATGGGTCAAACACGTGTGAAAAATGTACTATCATCCGGAATCAAAAATTTACTCGCGTTCGCGTTTACAATTATCACGTTTTATCTGTTTGGTTGGTGGTTCTATTGGGCCTTACCAACGTTCCCTTACGACCTCGCTGCAGGCGCTGGTTATATGGAAATTTCAGGTATAGCGTACGCAAGTGCTATTGCATTGCCATGGGGCGATTCAGCTCAATACATGGGTCCAAATATGGGCGATCATTCTTCAGGTGTATTCTGGGGAGCTTTTGCATTGTTTGCTGCAACGACTGCGTCTATTGCGTCTGGCGCGCTAATCGAGAGAATTCAAACGGTAGGGTTTGTAATCTGTGCGATTGTCCTTGGCTCTTTTGCCTGGGTTGTCGCTGCTGCTTGGGCTTGGCACGCTGATGGTTGGTTGGTAACAGAGTTCGGTTTTCATGACTTTGGTGCGGCTGGTCTTGTTCACGCTGTTGCTGGATTCTTTGCTTTGGGCGTCCTGGTTAATCTAGGTCCGCGTATTGGAAAATTCAACGCAGATGGCTCAGCAAATAAAATTGCAGGCCACAACTTACCGCTAACTATAACTGGCTTAATGCTAATCATTGTTGGCTTCTTTGGCTTTTTGATGGCATGTATCATTCTGCCTGGCGAAGGTTGGAGTTGGTATGGTGATGCTGGAACAACCATTTATGGTACTCCAATGACGCTTTCAGCGTTAGCATTTAACATCTGTCTTGCTGCATCAGGCGGCATAATCGGTGCATGGGTATTTACTAAAGACCCTTTCTGGATGATGTCTGGCTGTCTAGCGGGTATTATTTCAACTGCTTCTGGCCTTGATATTTACTTCGGTTCACACGTAATCATTATTTCAATTGTTGCGGGTATGCTTATAAAGCCATGTGCAGACTGGTTAGAAGGTTTGGGTATCGATGATGCTGTAGGCGCTGTTACGGTTCACGGAACGATTGGCGTATTTGGCGTAATCATGCTAGGTGTGTTCGGTTCTGGCACTCCAGCTTTGGGAGCTTATGCTCCAGAAGGCGTAGCAACGGTTAACCTATTCGGCCAAATTGTTGGTGCTGGAGTTATGTTCTTACTTGGTTTTGTTCCTGGATACATTGTGTCTTGGATACTAAACAAGGCTGGAATGTTGCGTATCCCAGATGCTGTCCAAATCCAAGGTCTTGACGCAGTCAAGGTTCCTGCTCAGGCTTATCCTGAGTCAATGGTTAGTGACGAATCTGATTCTAAATAAGGAGAAATAATATGGGATATTTTGCTGAATCTTTTACTGATCTATATGCTGATGGTGCTTGGATAGACATGGGTATGTATATTGGCTCTGGCAGTTCAATGCCTGGATGGTTTACGGTCATTGCCTCGGTAATGTTAGTAGCGATTTTAGTCAAAGGAAACAATGACGAACAAGATCACTACAAATAGTAATCTGTAAAAGTAACAAACTAAAAAGGGCGGTATGAAAATACCGCCCTTTTTTTATCTGAAATATATATTTTCTAAACTTTTAGCAATAGCCTAACAGGATCCTCTAGGGCTTCCTTTATTGAGATTAAAAATTGAACGGCTTCTTTGCCATCAATAATTCTATGATCATAGGATAGGGCAAGATACATCATAGGTCTTATGACTATTTCGCCGTTAACGACAACAGCACGCTCTTGAGTTTTGTGCATTCCCAAAATAGCGCTTTGAGGTGAATTCAAGATTGGCGTTGACAAGAGTGAGCCAAAAACGCCTCCATTTGATATAGTGAATGTGCCGCCGCTCATTTCCTCAATGCCCAAAGTCCCATCGTGCGCTCTTCCTGCATAATCAAGGATGCTTTTCTCTATGTCGTGCATTCCCATTTTGTGTGCATCTCGAAGCACAGGGACTACCAGTCCTCGCTCTGAAGAGACGGCAACAGAAACGTCGCAGTATGCGTGATAGACAATGTCTTCGCCATCAAGGTAGGCGTTAACTGTCGGGAATTTTTTTAGTGCCTCGACTGATGCCTTAACAAAGAATGACATGAAGCCTAATTTGACGGAGTACTTTTTCTCAAAAGCCTCTTTGTAGCTTTTCCTCATTGCCAGTATTTCAGTCATATCAACCTCATTAAAGGTTGTGAGCATCGCTGTTTCTTGGGTCGCCGAGTGAAGCCTTTTTGCAATCGTTTTGCGTATGCGGCTCATTGGAACTCTCTCTTCCATTCGATTACTCGTTGGCTTAGATGCGCTAGTTTCAGGAGAGCTTATAGGCGCCTCTTGCACATTCTCTTGAAGGTTTATTTCTGGAGGCTCTTGAGCAGCTTCACTTGGAGATTCTATTGACTTCTCTTTTGGAGCCTCTTTAATAGTTTCTTTAGGTGTTTCTATCTTTTCAGCAACTATTTCAGCGTCATCATCTAAAAGAGCAAGAACTTGCTGAGCGTTAACCGTCTCGCCTTCCTCTGCCAAAATTTCTTTTAGAATACCCGCCTCTTCTGCAGGAACCTCTAAAACAACTTTGTCTGTTTCAATTTCTACGATCACGTCGTCAATCTCTACATAATCGCCTGGTTTTTTATGCCAAGCAGCGACAGTCGCTTCATTTATAGATTCTGGGAGAACGGGTACTTTTACTTCTTTCATTTTTTAATGCTCCTAGCTGTACTCATCTTCTGAATACCTAACGCTTTCTCAATAATGTAGTTTTGATTTATGTTGTGTTGCCTAATGCTTCCTTCAGCAGGCGCTGCGTAAAGATCTCTCGCAACGACATGAAGGGTTTGATTTTTAACGATACTTTCCATAAAATTATGTCTGGAAGTGTACCACGCGCCCTGGTTGATTGGCTCTTCTTGACACCAAACTATGTCCTTGGCATTTGGAAATTTCACAAGCTCATTCATGAGCTGCTCTTCTGGAAATGGGTAGAGCTGTTCAAGTCTGAGTATTGCGACATTATTAATTTGCTCATCTTGACGGCGCGTTAATAATTCATAAAATATCTTGCCGCTACACATAATAACGCGATCAACCTTCTTAGGCTTGATGTTGTCATACTGTTCCTCATAGACATCTCTATACCTGCCTTCGGTAAATTTGTGAAGTGGTGAGGCCGCTAGTGGATTTCTTAAAAGACTTTTTGGTGACATGATAATCAGAGGTGACCTAAACTTTCTTAGTACTTGACGCCTCATTAGATGAAATATTTGGGACGCGGTTGACGGAACGCATACCTGCATATTGTGACTCGCACAGAGCTGAAGAAAGCGCTCAAGTCGTGCAGACGAGTGCTCAGGCCCTTGGCCTTCAAGTCCGTGAGGAAGAAGCATAACCAGGTTCGATAGGCGCCCCCATTTGGCTTCAGCTGAGGCAATAAATTGATCAATAATTGCTTGAGCTCCATTAACGAAATCTCCAAACTGAGCTTCCCAAATAACGAGTGATTCAGGGTTCGCAGTTGCGTAACCGTACTCAAAGCCAAGGGCTGCCTCTTCAGACAGGATTGAGTCAAATATTTGAACTCTGCCCTGCTTTTTGCTGATGTTTTGAAGCGGCGTGTAATCTTCGTTTGCGAGTTGATTATGAAGCACTGCGTTGCGATGAAAAAATGTTCCTCTTCCGGTGTCCTGGCCTGTAAGCCGAATGGGCGTTCCAAAATCTGTAAGACTTGCATAGGCAAGCGTCTCAGCAAAGCCCCAGTCTGCATTAATTTTTCCATCCGCCATCTTTTGCCTTTCTGACATCATCTTCTTAACGCGCGGGTGAATCTCAAAATGGCTCGGCACCTTTTGAAGTTTTTTGTTGAGCTCAGTAATTTGTTTTTTACTAATAGCGGATTCATAAGGCTCGAGCCAAGTCGCATCAAAGTAATCTTCCCACAGCATTTCCCAGGCCCTCTTGTTTTTATCCTTAGGCTGAATAATGTTGTAAGCAACCCTCTCACCCTCTTTTAGTTCTTGACGGTAATCACTGATCATCGCATCAACTTCACTTTGCTCAACAACGCCTTGCTTCATTAAAGCGGTCGCATAGTTCGCTCGAGTAGTCGGTTTTTTTCGAATTGCTTCATACATTAAAGGCTGAGTCACTGCTGGCTCATCTGCCTCATTGTGTCCATGTCTTCGATAGCACATCAAGTCGATAACCACGTCTTTTTTATATCTCATACGGTAATCGAGCGCTAACTTGGTGATAAAGCTGACCATTTCTGGATCTTCAGCGTTGACATGAAATACGGGCGCATTAATCATCTTAACAACGTCCGTACAATAATCCGTTGACCTTGCGTCATCCTGCTTGGAGGTCGTAAAGCCAATTTGATTATTGATAATAATATGAACAGTGCCCATAGTTCTATAGCCCCTTGACTGAGACATGTTTAAAGTCTCCATCACGATTCCTTGGCCAGAAAAAGCTGCATCTCCATGAATAAGTACGGGCAGTATTTGTTGGCGACTTGCGTCCTCAATCTTGTCTTGGTGATAGCGCGCGTAGCCCTCAATCACTGGGTTTACGAGTTCAAGGTGGGATGGATTAAACATGAGCGCAAGATGAACATCCTCTTTGTCTGTTTTGATGTCTGAAGAGAAGCCTTGGTGGTATTTAACGTCACCTGTCTGGTTCTTTCCAAGCCCAAGCTCTCCTGCAAACTCTTTGAAAAGGCTTTCAGCCCTCTTGCCCATAATATTAATCAGAACATTAAGGCGTCCTCTATGGGCCATCCCTAGGCATATCCTTTTCATTGCGTGTTCACCTGAGTGCTCAATTAACACGTTTAATAAAGGTACCAAGGTATCACTCCCCTCAAGAGAGAAGCGCTTTTGACCGACATATTTATTATGCAGAAACTTCTCAAAAACTTCCGCCGCCGTTAATCGTTGAAGGAGCCACTTCTTGTAGCTAGATGAGTTTTCCTTTTCTAGAGACATGGTTTCCACTTTAGATTGAACCCACTTTCTCTCTTCAAGGTTGGGAATGTGCATGTACTCAACACCAAGACTGCTGCAGTAGGTTCTGTTAAGAGAGGTAAAAAGATCTCTTAACGTGCTGCAGTTTGGACCTTGGTACGAGCCCATATCAAAAGTCTTATCAAGGTCAGAGTCACTTAATCCAAACTCTTCGAGAGTGAATGGAGGAGTTGAGTGGTGCCTAGGTCTTTGAAGTGGGTCAAGTTTAGCCCTAAGATGCCCAGAAAATCGAAACGCATAAATGAGTCGAAGGACTCCAAGTTGGGCTGCGCTTTGACTAACGACTTGGGTCGACGAGTTTGATTCAAAGTTGTTTTCAGCGTAACCAATAAAGCGATTAATCACGTCATCGTGTGAGCTTGGAGTACTAGACATTAATAGGAGATTTTAAGAAGAAAAAGAGGGATATATAACTATTTTTTTTTGACTGAACAAGGTCAGTTATTTTGCTAATAAATAGCATGCAATTTCGCACTTGCTTTGACATCAAAATATTCACAATTTGTGAGTTAAATATTTAACTTGAAATTATATAGGGAATAGGGTCTGTCGGTAATAAATTATTAAAATTAATAATTACTATTATTGTATTAAACTTAAATTGAATTTATTAAAACTGAAAAGACTTAAGAGTTAGTATAATTATCTATAAAATTCTTTTCTGTTAATTATTATTAATCTTTCTATTTAGTTTAAATGAACAATTTTTTAAAAATGCTCCAAGATAAGGACCACATTCTTGCTGATGGCGCTACGGGTACCAACTTATTTGCAATGGGCCTTGAAGCAGGAGACCCTCCAGAGCCCTGGAATTTAGACCACAAAGATCGAATTCGTTCACTCCATCAAGGCTTTGTCGATGCAGGCTCGGACCTGTTCTTAACCAACAGCTTTGGAGGCACCTCCTTTAGGCTTAAGCTACACGGCCTTGAGGGCAGGGTGTTTGAATTAAACAAGGCTGCTGGAGTTGTCGCAAGGGAAGTTGCGGATAGCGCAGACCGCTTAGTCATCGTTGCCGGATCAATGGGCCCGACCGGTGAAATGATTGAGCCTCATGGACTCATGACTCCGGCTGAAGCAACTGCAGCCTTTAAGGCCCAAGCTGAAGGACTGGCAGAGGGCGGCGCAGATGTTTTATGGCTGGAAACGATGTACTCAATGGAGGAGTTAGAGGCTGCTCTTGATGCACTCAAAGATATAGGTTTGCCAGTTTGCGCTACTATGAGTTTTGATACCGCTGGAAAAACTATGATGGGCATAACGCCTGCAAATCTAGCGCTTAGAGCAAAAGAACTTAAACTGTCAGGATTTGGAGCAAATTGCGGAGTTGGTGCGCCTGACCTTCTTGCAACAATCAACGACATATCTCGAAATGTTGAATCTGGTACCGTTGTTATTTCAAAGGCAAATTGCGGCATTCCTGAATTTCATGATGGGGATATTATCTATTCTGGGACTGAGAAATTAATGGCGGAATACGTTCAAATTGCAATGAACTCTGGGGCAAAAATTATAGGTGGTTGCTGCGGCACGAGTTTCGAGCACGTAAGGGCAATGCGAAAAGCGATGGATGAACATTCCGTAACCTTACCGCCTACCTTAAATGAAATTGAAGAAAGGGTTGGCGTAATGTCAGAGGGCTCTAGAGCAATCTTTAAGGGAGATGATTCAAAGCCAACTAAAGAGCGTAGGAGTCGTCGCTCTAGAACATAAAAGCACTAATTAGTTTTATTAGTTGTATTTGTGATAAGATTATTTTCCTATCAGTGTATTTTTTTTTATTCTAAGTAAATTATTAATTCCATGGCGTCAATTAAAAATAGCGAAACTAAAGAAAGCGTTTCAATCGTCAATAAAAATCTTCCCAGCTTTGGAAGCGATAAGCAGTTAGAAGCCTCTATAGGTAAGCAAGTTCGAATTTTTAGAAAAAGTGCAGGCGTTACTCTGCAGCAACTTTCTAAGCAGTCACTACTGTCTGCCAGTATGCTCTCTAAAATTGAGAATGGTCAAATCAGCGCCTCCTTAAAAACAATTCAACTGATCTGTCATGCACTTAACATTTCAATTACCTCATTATTTAAACAGCACGATAAAGACGTCGAGCCAACCTTTATTAAGTCAGGCGAAGGATTGACAATTGAGAGGGCAGGCTCAGATGAAAGTCGCCACTATCAGTTACTCGGCCACAACGTAAGTGGCTCTCTAAAGGTTGAGCCTTGCCTTATTACGGTAACCTCAAGGGATTATGATTTTCCAGATTTTCAGCACAAAGGCGTTGAATTTATTTATATGCTAAAAGGTGAAATGGATTATTACTATGGTACTAAGATCTATCACTTTAAAAAGGGTGACTCTATCTACTTCGATTCAGATAAGCCACACGGCCCTAAAAAAATCATTAGTGATGAATGTCAGTTTCTAACCGTTATCTGCTCAAATAATTTGGATTAAATTAATTAAAAAGCCCTTATAATTTAGAGTTTTTATTTAATTTTTTTCTTCCCTAAATACCTTTTACATTTCAACTTTTTTCTTGTTTCGTTGCGATAAATTAGAAGAAAATCAATGCTTTATTAAATTTCTTTAAAATCAACTAAATTTCTTGACAATGGAATATTAATTGGCGTATACTCAAACTTTAATTTGCTGTTACTCCATCTTTTGGAGTCAAAAAGAGTCATTTAGATAGTAATTCATTTGACCTCTATAGCTAAGACAACAGCAAGTTTATTAGTGTTTTTGTTTTGGTTTATATCGTACAAATCAAAATAAAAGCATGCATAGGGGGTAAATCTTTAATAGAGATTTTTTTTATTTTTTCGGAGAGATTAAATGACAGATTTAGAACAGCACGTTAACGAGCCCGGTCGCGACAAACTTGTAAAAGAAGTCAAGGCTAAGATCGAAGCATTGGGCGTTACATATGTATATTATCAATTTGTTTCAGTTACAGGCCGCATTGTAGGTAAAGGTATTCCTGCGCGCCACTGGGAGAGACTCGCTGAAAAAGGATTTCAACTAGTATATGGCTCAACAGCCAACTTATTTGTAGACCGCCACGGTGACTATATTGGTTATGGGCCCGAAGCTTCAGAGCTTGTAGGTTTGCCAGATCCTGACACCTTTTGTCAGCTTCCTTGGGACAAGAGAGTAGCGCGCGTTTTTTGTAGACTTTACAGGAACCGTGAAGAGCGTGAAAACCCAGGCGAAGCATTGACGTCTGACTGTCGTGGTAACTTATACAGGCAGCACCAAGAATTCCAAGATCAGTATGGTTTAGATATGCGCTGCGGCACGGAGCCAGAAATGATGTGGCTTAAGCGTGGCGAAGATGGACAGCCAGATGGCGGAGTAACCAAGCCAAACTGTTACCACATTGATCAGTTTGAAGAGTTACGCCCTGTCTTTATGAAAGTTATTGAATACTCAGAGCAAATGGGTTTGGACATTATTCAAGGTGACCACGAAGATGCTCCAGGCCAACTAGAGCTTAATACACAGTTTGATGACGTACTAAGAAATGCGGATCGTTTAACGACTTATCGTCAAATTTGCGCGCAAGTAGCGCGTGAGTTTGGATTGATTGCTTGCTTCATGAGTAAACCTTTTATGGGAGTATCTGCGTCAGGTTGTCACCATAATATGTCTTTATGGAAAGGTGGTAAAGATGTATTCCATCCTGAAATTGCTGGTGAAGGAGAGCTTCCTGGTATGCCTGGCAACTTTATGTATAAAGAAGGTGGTGAAAATACCTTTATGCCGGACCCTTCGATCGATGAAAAGATGCCGGGTCCAATTGGCCTTCAGTCTATTGGCGGTG
>Ga0307986_10000543_pt1 | contig 27947 bp, 28 predicted proteins | sample EllFjometageno82_FD_203170 | JGI IMG/M metagenome (GOLD analysis project Ga0307986, IMG submission 203170) | Marine microbial communities from Ellis Fjord, Antarctic Ocean - #82 | ecosystem: Environmental > Aquatic > Marine > Unclassified | place: Southern Ocean | collected 2014-10-09 | reverse complement strand
TGTACATCATTTGATAACTAACCATAGATGGTCCAGCGCCAATTAACTGAGTTTCGCCCTTAAAGCCAGATTCTTTCAAAATTTTCATTAAATAATTATGTGTTGGTCTAAAAACATCGTTAGGATCTGGGTGGTAACCAATTAAAAATGGAACAAATATTTCTAACTTGCCCTCATTTTTTAATATTCTACTAATTTCAGAAATTAAATTCTTATAATTATATATATGCTCAAGGGTATTAAATAAAATAACTGTATCATATTTTTCACTTTCTAAATTTAACTTTTTTTCTAAGTTTATTTGAATTTCAGAATCATTAAACAAGTCAACGGTAGTTATAAGGGAGTTCTCTGTCTTTAAAAAATTATAATAACTTGCATTTTTGCCTGATCCTAAATCTAATGTTAAACCATTTATTTCTAAATCTTTTAAGAAAAAATTATGTAGAATTCTCATTGGGCTCTTACCTTGTCTAAAAGATAAAAATGCATGCTTTAAGAATGATAACGATAACAAAGATTTATATGTACGCATGTGTTATTTGTCTATTAGCTAGATCTTAAACTTTGATTTTTGACTATCAACTAAAAAGGTCTTAACTGTTTCTTTTGTTAATTGCTCAAAAGATTTACCAAACTGTTCGATTTTTTCAATTATAGATGGAGGAGCAGTTATAATATGACATCCTAACTGTTTGGCTTGTAAATAGTTATAAGGTTCCCTGACACTCGCCCAAAGTATTTCAACATTTTTAAAATTTTTTGACATTGCGATACTTTTTTTAAATTCTGGAATTGGATCCCTGCCAGCGTCTGCTAATCTTCCAGCAAATATAGAAATTATAACTTTAGTTTTTTTGTTAATCATTTTAAGAATTTTTTTCGTCTGGCTGGAGCTATAGATTGCTGTAATATTAAGTTTAATGTTTTTATTATTAAGTTCTTTAATAATTTTTCCTGTAAATTTACCCTTTGAATTTACCACTGGAATCTTCACATAAACATTCTTTCCCCAAGTATTTATTTGAAGTGCTTGTTTTTTCATCTCTGCATATTCATCAGCGAATACCTCTAGGGAAATTGGTTTTTTATTACAAATTTTTAATATTTTTTTTGAATAAAACTTATAGTCTTTTGCACCAGCTTTTCTCATTAAGCTTGGATTTGTAGTAAAGCCTTTTACTATATTTTTTTTATTAAATTTTTTAATTACTGCCAACTCAGCAATATCACAAAAAATTTTAGTTTTCATATTTTATAATTCTTGGTTAATTTGTATTTAAAATGATAATATTTTTTATCTTTTGTTAAAAATTATATCAAGTTTAATATCTTACATAATTTACTATTTAACCAGATTATTAAATAAAAAATTATAAAATTAATCTAAATTTTTAGTGATATCTTCTGTCATTTTTTTTGCATCTGCAAATAACATTAAAGTATTTTCTTTATAGAAAAGTTCATTATCAATTCCGGCATATCCTGGAGATAAGCTTCTTTTTACAAATAGTACAGATTTACATTTTTCAACATCTAAAACAGGCATTCCATAAATTGGACTTTGTGGATCATTTTTTGCCGCTGGATTAGTTACATCATTGGCACCTATTACAAAAGCAACATCTGCGTTAGCAAAATCATTATTAATTTCTTCTAATTCAAAAACTTCATCATATGGAACATTGGCCTCTGCTAATAATACATTCATATGTCCTGGCATTCTGCCTGCAACAGGATGGATGGCATAAGAAACTTTAATATCATTTTTTTTAAGCGTGTCCACCATCTCTCTTAATGCATGTTGAGCTTGTGCTACTGCCATTCCATATCCAGGAACAATTATAACTGATGATGCATTTTTCATTAAAAAGGCTGCATCTTCCGCATTACCATTTTTAACTGGTTTTTGTTCTTTATTTTGTGAAGTAGACGATTGTTCAGTAACTCCAAATCCTCCTAAAATCACATTAAAGAAAGAGCGGTTCATACCTTTACACATTATGTATGATAAGATTGCACCAGATGAACCGACAAGAGCTCCTGTTATAATTAACGCACTATTCTCTAAAGTAAATCCAATACCTGCCGCAGCCCAACCAGAGTACGAATTCAACATAGAAATTACTACTGGCATATCTGCTCCACCAATTGGTATAATCAATAAAAATCCTATCACAAATGAAACCACTAATAGCATCCAAAAGAAATTAGAGGATTGTGTTGAACACAATAAATAGGTTAAAGCTACAATTGAAATCAACAGTAGAGCATTAAATAAATGTTGGCCTCTAAACGTTATTGGTGATCCAGACATTATTCCTTGAAGTTTTAAAAACGCAATAATTGAACCTGAAAAAGTTATAGCTCCAACTGCTGCTCCAATTGACATCTCGATTAAACTTGCAAGTTTAATACTTCCTGAAGATCCAAGATTAAAAGCTTCTGGATTTAAAAAAGCTGAGACTGCAACTAATACTGCTGACAAACCAACCAAACTATGAAACCCCGCTACTAGTTCTGGCATCGCTGTCATTGGTATCTTGTATGCTATGAAAGCTCCTATTAAACCTCCTATCAATAGAAAAATTAATACATAAATTAACCCGCTAGAAAAACTACCAATTGATAAAAAGGTAACTGTAATAGCAATTATCATACCTAAAATTCCAAAAAAATTACCCTGTCTTGATGTTTCGGGCGATGAAAGACCTCTTAAAGCCAATATAAATAGCACTCCCGAAATCAAATAAAATATTGCTGATAAGTTTGCTGACATAATTATTTATCTTTCTTTTTCTTTTTGTACATTTGAAGCATTCGTTGTGTTACTAAAAATCCACCAAATATATTCACAGCTGCTAGAGATATTGCAAGAAAACCAAGAATATTTGAAATCGTAAAGTCGTTATCAGAATTTCCAGCTAATCCTGCGATAATAGCTCCAACAATTATTACTGATGAGATGGCATTTGTAACCGACATCAGGGGTGTATGTAAGGATGGAGTAACACTCCAAACAACATAGTATCCAATAAAAATTGATAAAATGAATATGCTTAATCTAAATATAAAGGGATCAATTTCCATAAGTTTATTTAATTAATGTTTTTTCGATTATTTCGTCTTCTAAATTAATATTAACTTTCTTATTTTCTTTATCATATAAATTTGAAACAAAATTAAATACATTTTTAGAATATAAATTTGATGCTGAAACAGACAGCTTATTAAGAATGTTTGTTTCACCCATGATTTTTACACCTTCTTTAACTATAATTTTGTCAACTTCTGTAAATGCTGAATTTCCACCTTGGATAGCAGCTAAGTCGTAAATAATAGAACCTGGCTTCATATTGGCTATCATATTCTCTTTAATAATTAGTGGCGCTTTTTTACCTGGTATTAGAGCTGTGCATATTACAATATCAATTTTTTTTAAAGTTTCTGCTAGTAGCTCTTCTTGTTTCCTTTTAAAATCATCAGAAGCTTCTTTTGCATACCCTCCTTCTGTTTCAAGATTTTCAGATCCTTCTACAGATAAAAATTTTCCACCTAAACTCTCAACTTGTTCTTTTGATGCCATTCTAACATCTGTTGCAAACACTACAGCACCCATTCTTTTTGCAGTTGCAATAGCTTGAAGACCAGCAACACCTGCACCCACTACTAATACTTTTGCTGCAGGAATTGTTCCTGCTGCAGTCATCATCATTGGTATGGCTTTCTCAAAATTTGCAAATGATTCTATAACCGCTTTATATCCAGCTAAATTAGCTTGGGAAGAAAGTATATCCATTGATTGAGCCCTGGTTATTCTCGGTAACAGTTCTAAAGAAAAAATATTTATATTTTTTTTAGATAAGATTTCAACTTTCTCTTTGTTGACATAAGGATTAAATACTCCAACAAGAGTTTGATTTTCTTTTAAAAGTAAAAGGCTATCATCAGATAGCAAACCTAACTGAACAATAAGGTCTGCACTATTTATAATCTCTTTTTCATCTTTGAAAATTTCAACACCTAACTCTTTGTAGTCATTGTCTTTAAAGCCCAAGTGTTCACCATAGTTTTTTGGCAATGATACCTCTAATCCTAGCGCTATATACTTCTTCGCAATATCAGGAGTAATTGCAATTCTTTTTTCAATTTTTTGATTTTCTGAAACAGAAACGATTCTCATAGGGTTACTTTATAATAAGAATAACGCCATTAGAACCAAAACTGCTATGATTGCGACAGTTCCCCACAACACAAATTTAGTAAAATTGTTCCAGGTGCTTTTATGGTCTTGATTATCCATAAAATTACTTCTGTCTTGCTTTAAATTTTGGATTTGTTTTGTTAATTATATAAACTCTACCTCTTCTTCTGACTAATTTGGAGTTTAGGTCTCTTTTTTTTAACGACTTTAATGAGCTTTTAATTTTCATTTAGATTTATTTATTTAAATTAATTTCAATCTTTTACTTTTAATAATATATTTGGTCAATATTAATATTAATAACTTAAGTAATAAAAAACACGTTACAACACAATGAAATTTAGCATCTTAATAAACACTCATAATCAGGAAAAATATCTAAATAAAGCGATAATGTCATGCATAAAGCAAAACTTTAAGAATTATGAAATTATTGTATGTGACACTTCAGAAAAAAAAAATAATATAATCAGTAAGAGAGTAATTTATAATAAAAAATTTCAATATTTTCACTTATCTCCAAAATATAAACAACCAGAACAAAATCAAATGTATAAGATTTTATTTGGCCTTAAAAGAGCTAAAGGAAAATTTATTTGTCTAATGGATGGTGATGATTATTTCAATAACAAAAAACTTTATAGTTTAAATAAATTGATAGATAAGAAAAAAATTTTTTTTAACCAAGATAACCCCACATTGATTAAAAATAATTTAATCATTTATAAAAATATAGATAAAAAAAAATATAAAAATAATTTTTTATTTAATATATTTGTAAATGATTGGCCTCAAATTTATGGAACTAGCTCAATTTTAATAAAAAAAGAAATTTTACAAATATTTTTTAAGAAAGCAAAACCTTTTACATGGAAATATTTAGCTATCGATGCTCAACTTGCAATATTTTGCAAAATAAATTTTAGAGTTACAGAATATTTTGGAAGCATAACAAAGAAAAATATTCATGATAAAAACTTAGGGAATGACTACCTGGGTTTATTTAGAAAAAAGTTTTGGGTCCGTAGATATATGCAACATAAATACTACATATATATTAAAAAAGAAAAGAAGATTAATATAGATTATATTTTTACAACAATTGCTTATTATTTTTTTAAAAACTTATAAAACTTAATATACCAATCAATAGTTTTTCTTAGTCCCACTTCTATATCTGTCTTAGGTTTCCATTTTAATTCACGTTTGATTTTAGAGTAATTTAATCTTTGAAAATTTAATTCTTGCTTAGAATTATTTAAAACTATTGGTTTCAACTTAAGATTATTCATTTTTTTTAATATCATATTCACGATTTGTAAAACTGAATAATTAAATTTAGAACTCACATTGTAAATATTAAGTTTGTTTTTAGAATTTTTTATTTTTCTAAAAAGTTTTAGATAAGCATCAGCCACATCTTCCACGTATACATAGTCTCTTGTTGATTTTCCATCTGATCTTATTATGAAGTTTTTCTTTTCTATAGTTGATAAAATTACCTCAGGAATTAATCTTTTGAGATTGAAATCACCTGGACCATAAATATTTCCACATCTTATAATTCCAACTTTCATTGAATAAGTTTTGCTATAAGATTGGCAGATTAAATCTGAGGAAGATTTTGAGACATCATAAGGATAAGTAGAATCTAGTGAATCTCCCTCTTTGTAATCTTTTCTATTTTTCAATTCACCGTAGGCTTTATCTGATGAACTATAAATAAAAATAATTTTTTTATTTATAGTTCTAATATTTTCTAAAAAATTTATTGTACCCATTATATTTATTAAATGGGTTTCATATGGTTTTTTAAGTGAATCTAAAACTTGTGTAATTGCACCAAGATGAAAAATTACATCTATTTTATTTTCTTTAATTATTTTACCTACTAAATTTTTATTAGTGAAGTCACCTGCAATAATTTTCTTCGGTTTTTTAGGTAAAAACTTTTGTCTTTTTGTATTTTTTTTTTCTAAAATAAATACATTTTGTTTTAAGTTTATAAGTTTTAGGACTAATGGTTTTCCAAGTAAACCAAAGCCACCAGTAATAAGTATATTATGTCTCATTATAAATTCTTTAATTTATTTTTTGCATTTAATAATTCTTTTTTATCATTAATACTATAAAAATATCCCTTATGTTCAAAACTTGTTAAAAGTTTAAACTTTGTCAGTACAGGCAAAAAATCATTTTCTAGTTCAAATCGTTTTTTTTGGTAAGCCTTTAAAATTTTTTTAGAAAATAAGTAAAAACCAATGTTAATTGGGTATTGGTGAGGTGGTTTTTCAATAAATTTTTTTACTAACCCATCTTTTTTAATAACAAGATGTCCATACTGAGACCTTTTTTTATAAATAGTTACTATTGCTTTTTTTTTATTTAAGAACAAATATTTCTCTACTAATTTTTTTAAATTAACATTTGCTAAGTCATCTCCATAAGTAACAAGTAGGTCTTTATTATTTGTATAATCAAATGACTTATCAATCCTGGTTAATTTTTTTGTATTTTCTCCAGCATCAAATAAAGATATATTAAATTTGTCAGGTCTTATTTCTCTTTCGTGGAAATTTTTTTTTAAAATATTAAAATTATATTTTTTAATATTTTTCTTAGTATTGAAAAATTTAATAAAAAAATTTTTTTTTGCACCAAGTGGGAAGATAAAATGATTAAAACCATACTTTTTAAAATTATTAAGTATGTTTATTAAAATTAAATTTTTATTCAATTTTGATAATTGTTTCGGTGGTTCGTTAAAAGATGAAAATCTTGAGCCTAAACCACCAACTAAAATCACTATTGATATTGATGTTGATATTGAATTTAAATTTTTTTTCATTAAAATTATTTAGTTACCATTGACCTTTAGCATAAAAATATCATTTATACACGCTTGTCAAATGCAATTAATGTTTGAATTCAAATTATTTGATATATTAATATCAGCATAATTTAATTTTGAATTTATAAATAATGAATAAAAGTATTGCAATAACAGTTCTTACCTGGAACGATTGGGAAAATACCATAGTTTGTTTGGAAAGTATTTTTCAAAATACTTATCAAAATTTTGACATTGTTTTGATAAATAATGGTTCAGAAAAACACCATATTGAAAAAATCAAAGATTGGGCTTCAAATAAAATTGAAGTAAATGACAATGAAATTGAGTTTAATAAATATAAACAAATCAAGATTATTGATATTACCAATAATTTCAAGATTGCTACAAAATCTAATAAAAATATCTATCTAGTTAATTTAGAAAAAAATATTGGACTAGCTCCTGCTGTAAATCTAGGATTTAAGTTTGCTATAGAAAATAATTATGATTTATCAGCAAGAATTGATTGTGATTTGATAATTACTAAAAATTATTTAGAAAGTATGACTTCTATATTTACAAATGAAAATTATAATATAGTTGCTGCGTCTCCAAAAATAAAACATGCCTATCTTAGAGATACTATTTGGTGGAAAGGTCTTAAAATAACAGGATCATATTTAAAATTTCAAAAAACAATGAATCTTAAAAAAAAAAGAATTTTGGATAATACAAATTACAAGGGTATAATTGAAACTGATGCTGTAGCTGGTTGCTGTTCATTTTATAGAACTGAGGTTTTTAAAATATCTGGATTAGAAGATGAAGATTTTGAATTTGGTCCTGAAGATGTTGAACTATCTTTCAGATTAAAAAAAATAGGAAAATTAATTGTCAACCTTGATGCTGTGTCTTTTCACAAAATTGCCACGAGTATTAATGTTTCGGGTTGGTATTATAGAAGTTATAACGAGACTAAAGGGTTTTTATTGCTAATAGAAAAAACAGGAACTTTATCTGACAAAATTGTTGGTTATATTTACCACATGCTAAGAATTCCATATTTTTTAATTCTGCTCCTATTAAAAAAAAGAAGTAAAGATCGAGTTACAGGCTACACAAAGGGTTGTTTGGATTTTTTTTTAAGAAAATAAAATTTTTTTTAACCTGGCAATGTCCTACTCTTCCGTGCCTTAAGACAAAGTACCATCGGCGCTGAAGGGCTTGACTTCCGAGTTCGGAATGGGATCGGGTATAACTCCTTCGCAATAATCACCAGGAATTGATCTTATACAATATATATTTTGATTGTAAACAATATTCTAAGCCAATTTATCGTTAATTTTTATGAAGTTTTTTATGTAATTTTCTAAATTAATCTTTCCAAATTTTTTAAAAACTTTATTTGATAAATTCATGCTCGTTAATGCTGATGCATACCTTTCTCCTTTTCTTGGAGACAAAAACTTAACTTTTTTTCCAAATAGTGAGGCCACTTTAAGTATGCTTAAGCTTTTTTTGTGTGAGATACTATAATGTCTACATTTATTATTTTTCCAAGCTAAATAACAAGTCTCAACTGTATCAGAGATATGAGTAAATCTTCTTGTCTGCGTACCCGGATTAACTACTGGTAATGGAAAGTTATTTAGATATGCATTTTCAAATATTCCAATAACGGTTGCCATATCACCTTTACATATTTGCTTGGGTCCGTAGACATTGTAAAAATAAATAATTTCAAATTTGAACTTAAACCATTTTTTTAAATTATCCAATAATTCAAGATTTTTTGCTTTGGTAAAGGCATATGGTGATAAATTTTTATCATTACCACCGTTTCCTAAGGTGGCAGAAGTTGCTGAATAAATTAATTTAATATTATTTTGTAAACAAAAATTAAATACTGCATGACTGCCAATTGAATTAGATTCTATACAATCATTTAATTTTAAAAAACTTTGGTAAATTCTTGCAAATTCTCCAAAATGAAAAATAGAATGAATATTTTGTTTGAATTTTATTAAAATTTTTGAGATATTTTTGGTGTGACCATAAATGTATTTAACTCTTTTATTTTTGATGTGATTTTTCTTAGCACCAGAAGTGTAGTTGTCTATACTTATAATGCTATAATTTGTTCTTTTTAAAAATAGCTCTATTAAATTTGTTCCAACAAACCCGGCTCCACCAGTAACTACAATAATATTTTTCATAATTATTTATAAGTATCTATAAAACTTTTATAAGTTAAATCAAAACCTTGACTTAAGCTGGTTTTTGCCTTCCATCCATATTTTTTTGCTTTACTTACGTCTAATAATTTTCTTTTAACACCATCTGGCTTAGATGTAATAAATTTAATCTTTACATTTAATTTTAATTTTTTTAAAATAAATAATGTATATTGTTTGATAGATCTATCTTTTCCTGTTCCGATATTAATTAGTGTTTCTTTAATTTTTTTGTTCATAAAATAAACACATGCATCTGCTAAATCATCAACATAAATTAGTTCTCTAAATGGTTTACCTGTTCCCCACACTGTAATGCTTTTTTTATTATTAATCTTACAAAGATGGGCTTTGCGTATTAAGGCTGGGAAAAAATGTGAGTTCATTAAATGGTAGGAATCATTTGGACCATACGCGTTTGTAGGCATTAAACATTTATAGTTTGTACCATATTGCTTGTTATAAGCTTCACACATTTTTACACCTGCTATTTTTGCAATAGCATAAGGTTCATTTGTTTTTTCCAATTTACCACTTAATAAGTATTCTTCTTTAATTGGTTGTTTAGAAAATTTTGGATAAATGCAACTTGAACCTAAAAAGATAAGATTTTTAATTTTATTTAAATAGCTAGAATGAATTAGGTTATTTTGAATTTGTAAATTTTCATAAATGAATTTTCCACCATATATATTATTTGCATAAATTCCCCCTACTCTTGCAGCGGCTATTATTACTACCTGCGGTTTGTGTTTATTAAGAAAATTGTATACTGACTTTTGGTCTAGTAAGTCTAATTTTTTTTTATCAACGGTTAAAACTTTATTATATCCCTTTTTTTTTAAAGCTTTTAAAATTGCAGATCCCACTAATCCATTGTGTCCCGCTAAAAAAATTTTCATTCAGTATTATTTATGATTTTAAATTAAAAACAATTTAATAGATTAATTCACATAATAAACTATTATTTTAATTAATTTAATAATCATTAAATATATTAGGTATATATGAAAATTTGTTTTGTTCTGGGCACAAGACCTGAAATAATAAAATTATTTCCTCTAATCAAACTTTGTACAGATGAAAAAATCCAATATTTTATAATTCATACGGGTCAACACTACTCATATATGATGGATAAAAAATTTTTTGAAGACTTTAATATTAAGCCAAAATATATTCTAAATAGAGAAAAATCATTTATAACAAGCACAATAGATAAAATTTCACCAATTTTCTTAAGAGAAAAACCTGATTATATAATTAATCAAGGTGATACAAATACGGTTTTGGCTTCCGCATTAGCATGTAATAAACTTTCATTAAACACGATTGATAATAAAAAATTCAAATTAGTACATGTAGAATCTGGATTAAGATCATATGACAAGTCAATGCCTGAGGAGATAAATAGAATTATAGCAGATCAGCTTAGTGATATTTTATTAGTCCCAACACCTGAATCACAAAAAAATTTAATTAAAGAAAATATATCTAAAAAGAAAATATACATAGTTGGGAACACAATTAGTGATTCTATAAAACTAAATAAAAAAAAAATAAATACCCAGATATTAAGCAGCCTCAAATTAAAGAAAAAAGATTATTACTTACTTACACTCCATAGACCAGATATGGTCGATAATAAAAAAAATTTAACTAGCATCATTAATTTTTTTTCAAAATTATCCATAAAAAAAGAAGTAAAAATAATTTTTCCCATTCATCCAAGAACACAAAAAAAAATTAAATTATTTAAAATTAAAAATCTATATAATCTTAAAATTATTAACCCCTGTAATTATTATGACTTTTTATCCCTTCAAAAAAATGCCAAAATTATTTTTACAGACTCGGGAGGAATTCAAGAAGAAGCCTGCATTTTGAAAACTCCCTGTATAACAATCAGAAAGAATACCGAAAGACCAGAAACATTAAAGATTAAATCTAATTTACTTGCTGGATATAGCTTAAAAAAAATTAACAACTTATTAAATAAGATGCTTGTCTCTAAAACTAAATGGAAAAATCCTTATGGTAACAATGTGAGTAAAAAAATTTTAGATATTTTAAAAAAAAACTATAATCGATGAAAAAAAAAATATACTACGTTCTACCTTCTTATAATGAAAGTTTAAATTTAAATAAGCTTTTAAATGACTTTAAAAAGTTTTTTAAATCAAAAAAAATAGAGGTTCAAATAATAATAGTAGATGATGGCTCTACAGATAACTCAATAGAGATAATAAATGCATTCATTAAAGAAAAAGGTTCCAAGAAATTTATAATTAAAAAATTAAAACATAAAAAAAATTTAGGTTTGGGTCGTGCTCTGAAAACTGGATTTGAATATTGCTTCTTAAAAGGAAAGAAAGATGATGTGATAGTCACGATGGATACGGACAATTCTCACACAGTAAGCTTAAGTTATAAGATGGTTAAAAAAATTTTTTATGAAAAAAAGGATATATTAATAGCATCTAGGTACCAATTAAATTCAAAGATGAAAGGTCTAAATTATTTAAGAATATTACTAAGTTATATAGCGGCATTTTTATATAAAGTATTTTTTCCAATTAAAAATGTCAAAGATTATACTTCAGGCTTTAGAGCTTTTAGATTGGGTATTATTAAAAATGCATGGAGAAAAAATAAGTTTTTTTTTTCAGAAAAAGGCTTTTCTGCATCAGCAGATATTATTCTTAAACTTTACACTTATAGGAATAAAATTAATTTTTTAGAAGTTCCTATAAATTTAAGATACGATCTTAAAAAAGGTCCATCTAAAATGAAAATAATTAAAACTATATACCTTAATCTAGTTTTAATTTTTAAAAGAAAATTTTTATAAATTATTTTTTAATAGTTCTCTTATAAAATAAATTAAAATCTAAAATTTTAATTCTTTTTGATCTCACATAGATCACACTGAAGAAAGAAATATGGCTACGATTAGATCAATGAGAGGAGAGTGGCAGGTACTTATAAGAAGAAAATTTCATAAACCTCTAAACAAATCTTCATATGATTATTTTAGAAAAGCTTTAAAACATAATAAGAAAAATAAAGAATTTCAATATTACTTGAAAATTCTTAAAATCGATCAGACTCAATTCTGACTCTTGATCTGAAACAATATAGTAGCATTATTTATAGACGATTTACTATTAATAGCGTAAAATAGTACCTCCAAGGAAAACATTTAGTCTTAACATTTCTAATCATTAGAAATGATTTAGAGATTATATTGATAATTATAGGAGATAAAATGAGTCTTCAAGAGCAATGAAAAAAACTTTTTTTTCAAGACTTATAAATAATATAAGAAAATTAATTAAATCAATTATATATGTAAAGTTTCCAATACTTGGCAGGTTATACGGGGCAATTTTTAATAAAAAAAGTTTTCATACATTTAGTGGTTGGGGTTTAACAACAACTGGAACGTTTCCACCATGGATAAATACAATTCAAGATAAAAAAAATGTTCATAACGTGTTTATTAAAATTGATCAACATTTAAGAAGAAAAATTAAAGATAAAAAATTTAACGCTACAGAATTCAAAAACTTTACTTCCATTCAACTCTTTGAAAGACTAGATTTTTTAAAATGGAGATTTTATATAGTTTATATTACAGCACTTCATGCTGCTCTTTATACAAAAAGTAAAAATAAAAATTTTGTAGAATGCGGAGTTGGGGATGGTTTTACAGCATTTTATGCAGTCAATACTTTGAAAGAAAAAAAAATTAAATTTACCTGTCATCTTTATGACGCTTGGGAAGCAATGAAAAAAAAATATACTCATAAAGAAGAAAAAGGTTCTGGCACTTATGCAAATAAGTTTGAGTTTTTGAACTATGAAATAACAAAAAATAATTTTAAGGATTTCAAAAATATAAGGTTTGTAAAAGGAGATTTGCCAGAAAGTTTAAAAATATCATCTCCAAATAAAGTTTCCTGGCTAAGCATAGATCTAAACTCATCCATTCCTACAACAGCAGTTCTTAAACATTTTTATGATAAAATTGAAACAAATGGTATAATACTTCTCGACGACTATGGTCATGCAGGGTATGTTAAAACGAAAGAAGCTGTTGATATTTTTTTTAGAAATAAAAAATCAATTGTTTTTCAAATACCTACTGGTCAAGCTATTATAATAAAGAAATAAAAATTATAGTGGGCCACTATTTATATTGCTGATTAATGTTATGATTAGTTCTTCACGTAATTGACACGTGATTTTCTACTTAACAACAAACCCAGAACCACAATCCCTAAAAGTTTTTTCATGAACCAAGATCTTAGCACAAAATTTTAAGGTGTAATAGCAACGTTCCTGCATCTAGATACCCATTTTAAGATTTGGTAGAGTTTAATTATGGCAACATTAGATAGAATCATTGAACCAATATATTTTTTGATTACCTCAATATCATTTATATTATTAAGTCTAATTCAATATAAGAAATTTGGAAAAACTAGGGAAACAATTTATCTCGCAGGTTTGTCTCTTTTTTTAATTAGTTATTTTGCTATAATTTTAAAAGGTTAAAACTATAAGCTTCCTAGATAAAGCGCCATATTTTACTTACATTTTCTTTGTTCCTAAAAATGAAATTAATTAATGTTGATTTATAATAGATTTTATTTAGAGTAAAAAATAATGATACAACATGAATAGTAACAAAATAAATTATAAAGAGTTATTTTCCCTATCAATTATTTTTTTTTATATAGGCTTGATTTTCATAAATGCTCCAGGGACTCAAAATTACAATGCTTGGGTGTATTTTATAGAGTTAGCTAACAATAATGGGATAATTGGTGGCTATGCCACAAGAGTAGATACTTACCCGCCACTTAGTGTTCTAATTTTGAAAATTTTTTATAATATTTTTTCGTCGTTAGGGTTAGAAGTTTTTATTGCAATAAAGATTGCTACATTTTTTATATTTTATATTGCTTCATTAATTATATATTTTGAGTCAAGAAGTCTAAAAATTTCAATCTTTTTTATACTTACATTTGTAATTTCAGTTTTTGGAATGGTTGATCTTGATATATTTTATGCTATCTTTTTAATATTAGCTTTAATATCCTTAAAAAATAAAAAACTAGTATGGTTTTCAGTTTATTACTGTTTGTCTGTTTTAACGAAGTGGCAGCCAATAGTGATTTTCCCATTTCTGTTTATTTATATTTCAGAGTTCAGTGGAGAGAGGTTATCAAATCTATCTATTAGAAATTTATTAGCATCTTTAAAATCAATAAATACTAAAAACCTTTTTAAATCATCATCAGTTGTTTTGATTTTTATTTTAGTTTTGTCAATAACTTACGGCCTTTTACCAGTAGCTAAATCATTTTATGTATCAATAAATCACAATTATTTATCTGGCAATGCATTAAATTTTAACTGGATTATGACTTGGTTGCTACAATTAAGTGAGGGAAACTTTAGTCCCGTAATAATCATTAAAAAGATTTATTCAGATACTTCTAATGTTGTTTATTTGGGGCAAATAATTTTTGTATTTATTTATTTAACTTTATTATTAATTTTTGCTTTTAAAAAAGAAAGGAGCATCCAAGATCTTTATTATTTTTGCATGTTAGGATCATTTACAATATTTATATTTAATAAAGGTGAACATCAAAATCATTTATTTGGTGCTTCTTTGCTATTTATTTTATTGTTTATAGAAAATAGAAAATGGTTTATGTGTGCTTTAATAACGGCTATTATTTTTAATACTAACCTTGTTGTATTTTATGGAATAGTAGGAAATGTTAGAATGAATGTTATAATAAACAATTACTTTAATTTAACACTTATTTTATCCACATTTAATATATTTTACCTACTGTATTTGCTTTCGACTATAAGAAAAATAAAGAATTTCAATATTACTTGAAAATTCTTAAAATCGATCAGACTCAATTCTGACTCTTGATCTGAAACAATATAGTAGCATTATTTATAGACGATTTACTATTAATAGCGTAAAATAGTACCTCCAAGGAAAAATTTTGGATCTGTAAATTTGTAATCAATAGGTCCGCGGTTCGACTCCGAGCGGGGGCACCATCACTCAATAAAATCATTAAAAATTAATATTTAAAGATCTTTAAATCTTAAAATAATTAGATAAATATGAGTTAATGAATCTATTATCTTTTATAAAAAACAATCTGTTTATACAAAATTTTTTTTCTAGTCTTAACGCTTTGTGGCATCCTTTTTTAGAACATACTTTAAGCAAATACACAGCAATTAAAAAAGCTATGTTCATGAATTATCATGACAACACATTAGGTGATTATTTAGAATTTGGAGTTTTTACAGGAAGTTCTTTTAACTTTGCTATGAAAATAGATAAAAAAATGAGCCGAATATTTAAAAGAAAAATAGATACTCAATTTGTTGGCTTTGACTCTTTTGATGGATTTGGCGAAATAAAACCTAATGATGAACATCCAAGTTTTAAAAGTAATACTTTTAAAGTTGATAAAAAAAAAGTAATTAAGAATATCGAGAAAAATGCTAAAGACCAAAAATTCAAGTTGGTAGAAGGTTTTTATCAGAAAACTATAGAGAATAAAAAAACAAGTGATTATGGTATAAATAAATCAAGAATAATTATGATTGATTGTGATTTGAAAGAGTCAACTACTTTAGCCTTAAATTTTTCGAAACCCTCATTGCAAGAAGGTACAATTATCATATTTGATGACTTTAATTTTTACAAAGGTAATAGAAATAAAGGTGAGTATTGTGCATTCCAAAATTTTAAAAATCAGAATCCAAATATAAAATTTCGAAGAATATTTGATTATGGTTATGCTGGTAGAGCGTTTATAGTTGCAAATTTAGATTAAACTATAATTATACTTAAAATGTTTCTCTTCTCAATTGTTCTATCTTAATTTTTTTTGGAGACTTCTATTTTGATCATACAAAAGACGAAATTTGATTTTTTGTTTTGTTTTTATAGTTATCTTATAAAATAAATTAAAATCTAAAATTTTAATTTTAAATAGAAGATAACTTTCTGATACTATATTTTTTTCTAATTTAGAGAATTATTTTTTTTATAGATATTAAGCTTCTAGAGTTTAAAAAATTCTATTTTTTTCATTTGTGAACCGATCTGAAATGAAAGTAATGATAAAATTAAAAATTTACAAGTAAAGATGAATGCGGCCTTTATAAAGAAAATAGCACTTAATGTTGGTCCTGATAAAAAATAGAAACTATTAAAGGAAAAAAAATAACAAAATAATAATAAATATTTAATCTTTTTATCTTCTAAGTCCATAATGTAGGGAATGGTTAGTATTAAAAAAATCAACCGATAATCTGCATTGGCTCCAATAATAAAAGTGCCTATATATATTGATGCTCCAGCTAAAAAATATTTTTCGATTGACAAACTACTGCTTTTTTTATTTTCAATTATATAGCCAATTAAAATTAATGATAGAGCGTATAAAAAGCAAAATAAAATTGCTAAATTTCTATAAAAATTCATATTAATATCATTTAAAAAATAATTGTATTCCATGGACAGGTGATAAAAAGCTTTAAGCATTGTTCTTGATCCATATGCAATTGGAAGTGCCATTTCAACCATGTTGTTATTGATTGAATTAAAACTATCTAGATAAAAAAAATAAGAAAATACAATTACAAGTGCAATAAAGAAAAATAAAAATTTCTTTTTTTTTATAAATATTAAGGTCATGAATATTGGAAAGTATTTTAAAATAAATCCAATAAAAATAAAGAATGCTTGTAATGTTTTATTTCTTAAATTTAATGTAATAAAAACTAATATAAAAATTATTAAATCTGAACTTAATCTCTCTATAAGCACAAGATTAGAAGTGGACAGTAAAAGAATAAATAACACTACTTTACTTGATGTTGCATTAAATTGTTCAAACAACTTACAAATTATATAAAAATAAAGTGTTAGTAAAAATAAAATAGAAAAATTATAAATAAATGTATTTTGTAAATTTAGTATATCAAATAGATATACCCAAATTTTTGGATATGTATTAATTTTTGGATTTCCATCAGGTATCAAAATACACTCTTGCAAGTTCACATCAATGCCCATTTTTTCACAATTGAGGAATAATAAATGCCCTTTAAAGTCTGAAAATGGTACTACATTTGGAGGTATTTTTAATGATCCCCATAAATTAGGCCAGACATTTTCATTTAATGATAATAAAAAAATTATCAAAGATAGTGATATAGAAAAAAGTAATTGAAAATAAATTGTTTTATTTGGGATTAACATTTGACTGATAGGGTCTAATTTTTTGAACATTAAAAAATTATTTATTTATTATCAACTTCATTTCCTCTGCAATCATCTCTTTTACTAAGCCCAGAACTTTAGTTTTGGGTTTCCATTTCAATTTTTTAAAAGCTTTTTTCGAATTTCCTAACAGAGTATTTACTTCTAATGGACGATAATAAGATTTATCACACGCAACAATTAATTTACCATCACTATCATGTGCTTTTTCATTAATTCCCTTTCCTCTCCAAGTAGCTTTAATGTTTAGTTCTTTTAATACTAAATTTACAAACATTTTTACACTAATTTGCTTTCCTGTCGAAATTACAAAATCCTCAGGGCTTTTTTGTTTTAACATTAACCACATAGCTTCTACATACTCTCTAGCATGACCCCAATCTCTTTTAGAATATAAATTGCCTAAGAAAAGAGTTTTTTGTTTATTATGTTTAATTTTGCATAGTGCTTGAACAATTTTTTGAGTTACAAATGTTTCCCCACGTCTAGGACTTTCGTGATTAAACAAAATGCCATTGCATGCATATATTCCATAAGCTTCTCTATAATTAATTGTTATCCAGTGTGCATATAATTTTGCCACAGCATAAGGACTAGCAGGATGAAAAGGTGTGTTTTCATCTTGAGGTGTTTTTTCAGTTCTACCGTACAATTCAGATGTGCCTGCTTGGTAAAATCTTGTTTTCTTATTTAAATTATTAAATCTAATTGCTTCTAATATCCTTAACGTGCCTAATGCATCTGCATTTGCAGTATACTCTGGAGAGTCAAAGGAAACTGCGACATGAGATTGAGCAGCAAGGTTATATATTTCATCTGGTTTAATTTCTTTAATGAGTCTTGCGACATTTAAAGAATCAGTAATATCCCCATAATGTAAAATGAAAGATCTTTTTTTTATGTGAGGGTCTTGGTAAATGTGATCAATTCTTCCTGTATTAATTGATGAAGATCTCCTTTTAACTCCGTGTACAATATAATTTTTTTTTAATAAGAACTCAGCAAGGTAAGAACCATCTTGTCCTGTAATACCAAATATTAATGCTTTTTTTTTCATAAAATTTAAAACTACAGAATTATTTTTTAAAAAATAATTTTAACATTTCCGATAAAATTAATAAACCATCTTTTATTGGATTTACCTTCTTTTTTCCACCTATTCTTGACCTTTCAAAACTAGCCATACATTCGTAGTTAAAGTTTAACCTTTTCGCTTTAATTGGCATCTCAACACAAATCCTAAAGTCAAAACTCTCAAGGTGTAATTTTTCGAATGAGTCTTTTTTACCCAAAATGTATGTATACAAAATATCTGAGATATTTAGTTTAAAAAAAATATTTCCCATAAAAGTGAAAAATTGATTACCAACATATGTAATGATGTCATCATCATCACTTCCTCCTCCAGGTTTTTGATATCTAGAAGCAAATACTAAATCTTTATCTTGGCATCTTTGATACATTTCCAGAAGATATTTGGGATCCATTGATCCATCCGCATTGATTATACAAAAATATTTTGTTTTGACTGCATTAATTCCTTCAATTAGGGCATTACCATATCCATTGTTTATTTGATAATGAGTTTCAATATTTGGTATTTCTTTTGTAATCTTTATTGTCTCTAAATCTTCCTTTTGGAGTACAATTAACTTTGAACACTCAAAATTTGTAAGCTCATTTAAAAAAGTAGGTAAAGATTCTACTTCATTTTTTGTAGGTATAATTAATGTTAAATCTTTCACTGTGTTTATTATGATGTTTACAACGTATATATTCAAAAGTAATTATGATAATAAACGTTTTATTATTCTTTTTGTTATATAGCATTAAATTAAAGGTAAATAAAAATTATTAATAAATTATGCAATTAATTACAGTAATAATGCCCTATTATAAAAAAATTGACTACGTAAGGCATGCAATTAATTCTGTTTTGAATCAAACATATCAAAATTACGAACTGTTAATAATTTATGACGATACAGACCGAAGAGATTTAGATAAGTTACGAAATATTATAAATGACAATAAAAAAATCAAGATTATAGAAAACTATAAAAACTTAGGTGCTGGTTATTCACGCAATATAGGAATTAAAAATTCAAATGGAACTATTATATCCTTTATTGATGCAGATGATGAGTGGCATCCTAAAAAAATCGAAAATCAATTAAATTTTATCAATAAACATAATTATGATTTTATTTTTTGCGCTTATCAAAAAAAAATTAAAAATAAGATTATAAAAGTTATCTATAAGAATGATCACATAAGTTATAATAATCTACTTTTTTCCTGTGACATTGGCCTATCGACAGTAATGATAAGAAAAAAAATAATTGATGAAAATTTATTTCCGAACCTGAGGACACAAGAAGATTTTGCAGCTTGGCTTAAGATAACAAAAAAAAATTATTTAGCATACAATTTAAGAGAAAATCTTGTTACATGGAATTATACCACTAATTCCCTATCCTCTAATTTTTTTCAAAAAATTTTAGATGCATTTAGAGTATACAGAAATTATGAAAAATTATCTTTGATAAAATCTCTATATTTATTAGTAATATTGTCTATAAATTCTTTAAATAGAAAGTTTTAATAAAATGTATTTACAAAACATCTCAAATGATTTCAAATCGTTAAGAAATGGAAATTTAAACCATTTTTTTGCAACTATTTTAATTTGCTTACTCCCTATATTTATAGTTTCTTCATCTATCTTAATTAATATTTCTATCACTAGTATTGCAGTTCTTTTTTTATTTGATTCTATAAAAAATAAAAAATATGAATACTTTAATAATAGAATATTTATTTTTTTATTTGTTTTTTTTATTTTCTTAATTATCAATCTTTTTTTTTCTATTAATTTTCAAAATTCATTGCAACGCAGTATTGGCTTTATAAGGTTTATTTTATTGGCTACGGCTATCTCCTATTATTTTAATAATAATGATTTTAAATATTTTCAATTAATATTAATTATGTGGACTCTTACTTTTTTTTTTATTTCTATTGACCTTTTAGTTGAATATTTTAATGGTAAAAACTTATTTGGAATGTCCAACGTTTTTTGGGGAAGATTATCAGGTGTAATGAATGATGAATTAAAAATCGGTGGATACTATTTGGGTTTTTATTTTTTTGTTGTAGGGGCATGTATAAAAACTTTTTATAAGAAAAAATATTTAGTTTTACTTTTAATAACTACTTTTACATTAATTTCTTTTTTAATAGGAGAAAGAGCAAACTTTGTAAGAATATTATTTGGAATTATAATTTTTTTATTATTTTGGAATCAGTATAAATATAGGTATAAATTATTAATTGTATCAATAATTTTTATTTTAATGACAACTGTCATCAACACAAACAAAGATTTAAATACTAGATTTTCTGGACAGTTTATAACGTATATTTTGGAAAATGGAATTGTAGGATATTACTATAATTCTCAATATGGAGCACACTACGGAACTTCTATTAAAATTTTTAAAAATTACCCTCTAATTGGCATTGGTATTAAAAATTTTATGGAGGAATGTTATAAAGATGCGATGCAGAAATATGATGACAAAAGATTTCTTTCTAACTTGGAAAGATGCTCTACACACCCACATCAACTGCATCTTGAGATACTGTCTCAATTAGGTGTTTTTGGCTACGCAATGTTCTTAAGTTTTTTCATATATTTTATTATTCGTGGAATTATTATCTATAATAAAAATAAGAATATTTTTCACTTAGGTGCCTTAATCTATATATTTGTTACTATATTTTTACCACTTCCCTCAGGTAGCTTTTTTACAACATATACTGCTTCAATATTTTGGATTAACTTGGGTTTAGTTTTGGCATTTGAGAATATTAAATTAAAAAAATCTTAAATTAATAACTTTTATTTTTTCTTAAAAAAAAGTAAGTCAGGGAATAAATAATCAAATTCAGTATTATAATTATTATTAATTTTTTGGTCTGGTTAATATAATTTACTCCTATGAAAATTATAATTATATTATAAAAATTTATAAGTGAAGACACTATAAAGTGATTAATATTATTTTTGACTTGAACTTTTTTTTTAAAAAGGTTAAAAAGCAATTGATGTAAGTGATAAATATCAGGCTTATACATGATCGTTTTAGATCCACTTCTTCTAATCATAGAAAAGAGTAATTCAAAACAAGGGTACCAAAGTAATAAAATAATAAAAAAAGGAGAAATAAATAAGTTTTGATTTGAAAAATTAATTAAATAGATTCCTGAAAAAAGCCCAAGTATATAGGACCCAGAGTCACCAAGAATAATTTTGCCACTTAAATTAAATACTAAAATTACTAATAAGAGAATAATAAAATACTTTAAAAATTCTGTATTATGAATAAATTCTGGTAAAAAAAATAATAGAGTTCCAAATATGATTAAATAGTAGTTAATTAACAGCGTATTGAGCCCATCAACGAAATTGCTACCATTAATTACAATCATAAGACAAAATGCAACAAAAAAATAATTAAGAACATTTTTTTTCAATAGTTCGTCTAAAATATCAATTCTGGTATTAAATATTCTTATGTCTAACAAAAAAATGAAAAAAATTAAAAAAAATATTTGTAATAAAAATCTAAGTTTGGGACTATTAAGAGTTTTTAAATCTGACAATAACCCAATTGAAAAAATTAAAAAATAAAACAAAGTATTTAAATATTCCATTCTATCAAGATAATTTAACATAAAAAATATTATCAATAATATGCCACCGATAGAGTAATTTTTTTGTGTTGATGTAAATTTTTTATGATTTTCTGATTTTATATCCAATAAAAATTGGAATTTTTTAGATAAATTTATAATGATAAAACTTAGTGCAATAGTCAAAAGAATAAAACTTATATACATGTTTGCAAATAAATTTTGAACAACATAATTATCATAATAAACATACATAGCTTATATATTCTAATTAGTTAAGTAACTTTTTAAGATCTGAGTAATGATTATAAATTGAGTATCTTTTTGAATTTTTTTTTGCTAATAACCTCTTTATATAAATCGTTTTCGAGTCTTCTTTTAAGAATTCAGTACATGCTTCATAAAGAGAATTTAAATTATTATTTTCAAATAAGTAACCAGCCTTATTATTCATTAAGAACTCTTTAGGTCCACTTTTACAATTACTTGAGATCACTATTTTGTTACAATATGCTGCTTCAATCATTACAGCACCAGGGTCTTCCCATAAAGATGGCATAATTACAGCTTTTGCTAATAAAATATATGGATACACATTTTCCTTATGACCTATTAAAAAAACCTTATCTTGTAAATTTAATCTTTCAATTTCTTTTAATAAAAAATTCCGTTCCTCACCTTCTCCTAAGATATATAATGATAAATCTAAGTTTTCACCTTTAAGAATTGAAAAAAATTTTATTAATAATAAATGATTTTTTTGTTTTGTAATTCTGCCTATGCTTAAGAAAAAATCTTTTTTTAGATTTTTTGAATCTAAATTTTCTCTAATATATCTATTAATTTTTGAAACATTAATTATTGGATCATATAATATAACCAACTTATTATTATCAAAAATTTTTGACTTTTTTAAATACTCTAAGGTTTCCAAAGACGGGCATGTAACTAAAAATAATTTATCTCTGACTATCTTCCATAATATTTTTCTAAAAAAATTTAGTCTAGGTAACCCAGAGATTCTAAGAATAAATTTTGTTTTGAAGTTGAAAAATAACAATAGTATTAATGGAATTGATGTTAATAGATGAATTATTAAGTAATCTGGTTTCTCTTTTTTCAATAAACTAAATAATGGAACTATATTAAAAATAAAAATCATGATTGAATAAATTCGAGACTTTAAAAAACCTGAAATTGGTAAATTTATTTTTAGATTAAATTTATTGATTTTAAGATATTTTAAGTCATTTTCTTCTATCTCTTTTTTTTTACTTTCCCACTCACCAATCACATCAAGAATGTATACATTAAAGGATTTTTTATCATATTTAGTTAGGGAATACGCGGAGTTTAATACATTTCCTATTGTTGCTACATTTGATAGATATGGTGACCAATAAAAAATTTTTTTCATTAATGTAATTAATTTTTTTAATTCTAATATGCTAATTAATATTAACTAATTAAATACTTTACAATCAATAAATTGAAAGATCAAAAAACATTATTAATATTTATGCCATCCATTGAAGGTGGGGGTGTAGAAAAAAATTTATTCATTATATCTAATTATTTGGCCTCTAAATTAAAAGGTGTAACCTTAATAACAACAAGTAGAAAGTTTAACAATTTTTTTAGAAAAATAAGAATTATTAATCCAAAGTCAAACTTTTGGGATAATTTTAATAGAAGAACTAAATATATTGTGTGTTTGATTATTTTAATGAAACTTATCTTCAGAAATAAAAACTATGTAGTGTTTGCTTTTCAAGCCAATTTATATTGTACAATTATTTGTAAATTATTTGGAATAAAAATTATAATAAGATCAAATTCTTCCCCAAGCGGATGGTCTAAAGGTATTGTTAAACAATTAATGTACAAATATCTTTTAAAATTAACTGACAATATAATTGTAAATAGTTTTGATTTTCAAAAAGAATTTAAAAAAAAATTTAGCGTTAAATCAATTTGTATTTATAATCCATTAAACAAAACAGAAGTTATACTAAAATCTAAAAAATATTTAAATTTTCCATTCTTTAAAAATAAAGATCATCAATTGAATATTATAAATGTAGCCAGATTCACAAATCAAAAAGATCACCTAACTTTATTGAAAGCAGTTAACTTGATAAAAAATAAAATTAATTTTAAGCTATTAATAGTTGGAAGAGGGGCTAATAAACCAAAAATGCTCAACTTTATCAATGAAAATAGATTACAAAAAAAAGTTAAAGTTATTAATTTTCAGAATAACCCTTACAAGTATATTGCTAAATCAAACTTATTTATTCTTACATCTACATTTGAAGGATTGCCAAATGTTTTGCTAGAGGCTATGGCGCTTAAAAAATTTATAATTTCAAGTAATTGCCCAACTGGACCACGTGAAATTTTAATGAATGGAAAAGGTGGTGAGTTATTCAAAGTCGGCAACCATAAAGCACTGTCACAAAAAATTATGTCATTTTACCACCATAAAAAAAAATACCAAAAAAAAATTGACCTTTCTTTTAAGTCTCTACATAGATTTGATTACCACCTCAACCTTCAAAAATATTTAAATATTGTAAAAAAATTTAATGCAAGAATCTAAGGAAAAAACAATTAGCATTATTACTGTTGTGAAGAACGCTGAGTCTACAATCGAAAGGACCATTCAAAGTGTTTTGAATCAAAACCACAGCAATATTGAGTACATAATCGTCAATGGATATTCTACAGATAAAACTAATGAAATATTAGAGAAATATAAAGATAAAATTAATTTAATCATAAACAAAAAAGATGGTGGCATTTGGGAGGCAATGAATATTGGACTTGAAAAAGCAACTGGAGATATCGTAGGCTTTCTCAATGCTGATGACTACTATTATAGTGGAGCTCTAAAAATTGTTAACCACTACTTTTCATCTCACCAAATTGATTTTTTATTTGGAACTGTTGATAAATATAAGTTAATGCATGGATATAAACCATGGAAAAGTAAATGGAGTTTTGGCTTTTACACATCACACTCAGTTGGCTTTTTTATCAAAACTAAAAAACACAAAGAGGTTGGTAATTATGATCCTAAATATTTGAGTGCTGACTTAGACCTTTTTTATAAAATGGTTAATAATTTTAACATGCGGGGAATTGCTAGCAAAAAAACTGAAGTATTTGGTAAGTTTGCTAAAGGTGGTTTTTCTTCTAAAGTTAACTACATAGATCATCTAATTGATTTAAATCAAATAAGAATAGCAAATAATCAAAACACTGTATTAGTGCATTTTATTTTTTTAATAAAAATTTTAAAGAAACCTTTTAGATTTATAAAAGGGATTCAAATGAAATATTTTTAATATTTTACAGTCCTTTATATTTACTTTTAAAATCAAGAAAATTAAAATGATTTTTATCTCTATCTGAAATAATTGGATTTTTTGTTTTCCATTTTAATTTTAAAGTTTCATCATTATAAGGTATGCCACTTTCATTTTTGGCATCTCTATAATTGTCTAAATGATATAAGATAGTAGAGTTTTTAGATAAACATTCATATCCATGTGCAAAATGATTTGGGATATAAACTGTGTCCCCCTCATTTAACAAAAAGTAATAAACTTTTCCAAAGTTTTTAGAATTTTTTTTTAAATTTACTGCAACATCTAGTATTTTTCCTGATATCACTGATATTATTTTTGTCTGTTTATTTCTTAATTGAAAGTGCATTCCTCTTATCACATTTTTTTTTGAAAAAGCTATCGCTGTAAAATTCAGCTTTGTCTTAAACTCTTTTTGAAGAAAAAGTTCTTGAAAATAACCTCTTTTGTCTAAAAATTTTTTTTTTTGGATTAGATATGGTTTTATAATTTTCTTCATAAGAGTAATTGTATCTTAGCAATTAAATTTTTTAAAATTAAATATAACTTCTTTTAAGCCACGTTTAATATCAGTAAATTTTATACCTTTAAAATTTACCTTTAACAGCTTGTTAGATCCATGCGTTTTTAACATTTCCCCTCTTATAACTCCTGTTTTAATAAATGGATCTTTTTTATTATTATAAAGCCTATTTATAATTGAAATTAACTCTATTGTTTGAATCGGCATTGATCTACATATATTTAATGTTTTTATTTTAGGGAATTTTTTTACACTCCTAATTAAAATCTTAACTAAGTCTCCCACATACGTAAAGTCTCTATAATTTAGTCCATTGTTGTGCAGATGAATCTTTTTGTTTTTCTTTATTGCATTTAAATATTTATGAATAAACATATCTGGTCTACCGAATGACCCATAAACGCTAAAAAATCTAAAAATCATATATTCTGTATTTGAATTAGCGAATTTTTTTTTTATTATTTCTTCACTCATTAACTTCGTTTTTGCATAGTAGTTTTTAGGGTTTTTTTTATAATTTTCTTTTATTGGGAATTTTTTTTGATCTCCATAGACAGAGCTGGATGACGCCAATATAAATTTTTTAATATGGTGCTTACTACTAGCGCTACTTATTACTTTTGTAGCATTAATATTGTTTAATTTGTAGCTATCTGGATCTTTAAAGGAATAAAGTACACCCGGTTGTCCAGCTAAATGAAATACAATATCTGGTTTAAAATTTTTAAAAATTAAATCTATTTTTTTTTTATTTTGTAAATTCACTTTTTTAAACGAAAAGTTTTTATTATTTATTAGTAATTTTAATCTTAGTTTTTTAATTTTAATAGGATAATAGTTATTTATTGAGTCAATTCCCAATATGTTATTTTTTTTATTTTTAATAAGGCTTCTAACCAAATGAAAGCCTATAAAACCAGCTGATCCTGTAACTATTATTTTCATTTATTTTTTTTGAAAAAATTAGTTATTACTTTTATTACATATTCTATTTCTTTTTTTGAATGCTCTTCTGATATTGGTAAGCTTAGAATTTTTTTACCTAGATTCTTAGATTTGATTAATTTGGTATTTGGGAAACATTTTAACTGATTCAGCATGTAGGGATAATGTACCATTGTCTCAATACCATTTTCTTCAAGATATTTTTTTAGTTTATTTCTTTGGTTTATTTTTATAACAAATTGATGAAATACAGATTGATTTTTATTCCTCAGAATAAATAACCTAATACTAGTAATTTTTTTTAATTCTTTTAAATATAATTTAGCAAAATAGTTTCTAGCTTTTATTACCTTATTATAACTTCTTAATTTGATATTGAGCACCCCTGCTTGAATTGAGTCTAATCTTGAATTTCTTCCAGAAAAAAGATGGTCATATTTTTTCAAAGCGCCATGGTTTCTGTCTCTTTGACAATAATCAGCAATTTTTTTTGAATTTGTAACTATTGCACCTGCGTCACCAAATGCCCCTAAATTCTTGCCTGGAAAAAAACTAAATGTTCCAACGTCACCAAAATTTCCGACATGTTTATTTTTTATTTTACATCCATGTGCTTGCGCACAATCTTCTATTAACTTTATATTTTTATTCTTTATAATTTTTTTTATACTCAGCATATCTGATGGGTTCCCATAAAGATGAACTGCTATTATTGCACTTGTATTTGAACTAATTTTTTTTTTTAAATCATCTAAACAAATTGAATAATCATCTAAATTTACATCACAAAATACTAAC